>Ga0209992_10001957_pt1 | contig 20050 bp, 18 predicted proteins | sample 2SBtaG_2_FD_182564 | JGI IMG/M metagenome (GOLD analysis project Ga0209992, IMG submission 182564) | Deep subsurface microbial communities from Kolumbo volcano to uncover new lineages of life (NeLLi) - 2SBTROV12_ACTIVE470 metaG (SPAdes)... | ecosystem: Environmental > Aquatic > Marine >... | reverse complement strand
TTACAAAAAAGATGGAATTCAATTGGCAAGCAATTCATGATAATCTTGTACCATTTTTTGACAATGAATTATCTCCACTGGAACAAGTTTTTTTAGCTGATTATAATGGGAAATTATTGTATAATTTCTCTATTGTTAATAATTCACTTGCAAAAAGTTTCAACATTCAATCAATTACCCCTCTTTTATTCCCAGAATTAATTCAAAAATCAATGAAAATTCATCCTAATCAAAAATATGATTCCAGTTCTAATATTGGAAAATTACCTCTACGAAAAATTTTAGAAAAATTTGGAATAAATGATCTTGTTTTAAAACAGAAACAAGGTTTTTCAGTAAATACGCAAAATCTATGGAAAAATTATGGATTAACTATGGCTAATGATTATCTTTCTGATGCAAAAATTATTCAAGATGGTTGGGTAAATAAAGATTGGATTCAATCAAATCTGAATGATCAAAATATTGATGTTCGTTACATCAATAAACTTCTAGGTTTGCTTGCATTTGAAATTTGGTATAGACAATTTTCAAAAACTTGAATCAAAATTTTTTAGTTTAGGAATTTTCTAAGTTATTCTTTTAATATCATTTACAAATTTTTTTGCAATGATATCCCAACTAAAATTTTCTTCAACAAATTTCCTACCTGATAATCCCATTTGATGTCTAGTTTTTTCATCATTTAATAATAATGATATTTTATCTGTCCATTCTTTATGATCTCCTTTTTCAATTAAATAACCAGTTTCTTTGTCTTTCATTAATTCTGGAATACCTCCTACATTTGTAGCTAAAACTGGTTTTTTCATTAATTGTGCTTCCTGTAAGGTTAATGGTGACATATCAAGTCCACTAATCAGTGCATATACATCAATTTCATCAAGAAATTCTCTTACCTGATCTGGATAATTCATTGATCCTAACCATACAAAATTTTCATATTTCTTTAATTTTGACAAAATTTCTTCTTTGTAAGGACCATCTCCTACCCAGTAAAATGTTATTTCTGGGTTTGATTCTAAAATTTTAGGTAAAATTAACATCTCTTTTGTCTTACCCCAAATCGTTGCCCCTTGCAATATTCCTACACAAGGGTGTTTAAGCTTCATTCCTTTAGTTTCAAACCAGTTTTCAGGATTGATTCCTTGATACATTGTTTGAATATTTTTGTCATGATAATGATCCTTAACTATATTTGATAAATAATTACAAATTGGTAGAACCATGGTGGATTCTTGAAAGCATTTTTCAGCTATTTTTCCCCATTCTTTGATGACAATCTGTTTTGGTGGACTTTTGTAGAGTGTTTTTTTTGCCATTTCAATTTCCTTCCAGAAATTTCCTCTTAGATGAACTAATAATGGAATTCTAGCTTTTATTACTTCTAATCCAAAATGTCTTTGTCTGTCTACCAAAACTAAATTAGGTTTATGCTCAGAGATTAAATTTGGTAATTTATTTTTCTTAAAAATCCAATTGGAAATTTTTCTACTTGGAAAACCATCACAATAATCTATATCAAGTACCACATTACATTCAATTCCTAACTCTTCAAGCTTATTAGAAAATTCTTTTAAATGAAATTTTTTTGAAGGAGATCCCCCTATCAAAAGTCTAAATGTTTCCATTTTTCTCCTTACTTGTTTTTTCTTTCATTATTGTTTATTGATATTCATATCTATTATTTCAGTAACATCCTGAAAATCAAATGGTCTGTATCCATTAGTCCAGTAATTTTTATCTTCTAAAATTTCATAATTTCCACTAAAATAATCATTAAAAATAATTCTAAATGAATTGACAGGTGTTATGTTGTCATAGAATTTATTTTCTGATATTTTTGGAACGTAATAAGCATTCAAGATTGATAATCGCTGTAATACCATAGATTCATCTGGATTTTTCCAATCGCCATCAAATCCTGAACCATGATCTGACTGAAGAATTATTATTGATTTTTCATCTTCATCAAGGATTTCTTTTATAACTTTCATAATTTCATTATTTGAAAACTTTACTTGATCAATATATGCTACTTTTTCATCCCATATCTCTGATGATATTGGATTTCCAGGAATAACTGGCTCTCCATTTGGACCAAAAACATATGGTGAATGTGGCATAAGAATATGAACAAATGCAAAAATAGGTTCTTCTTTTTCACTTCCAATTGTTTTAATTTCTGAAAATACACAATTTACTCTATCTCTAATTTTATCTTCTTCATATCTTTCTACAAAATACCCCATAATACTCATTCGTTCAATCGTATCAAGTAAAACTGAATCAATTCCTTGTTCATGACATATTATGTCATCAACTAATACAAAATTTTCAGGAGGAACAAAACCTGACTCAAATATTACAATATTGTATCCTAGAGATTTAAAGTTCTTAATCACTTGACTATTGTATAACATTTCTCTTAACGGAAGAAATGTTTTCGAATCTTTTCCTAAAATATTAGAAAGATCATTTACATATTCCATATTCATACTTGATGGAATTGAGAAATGAGTCATAGGATAATTACTAGTTGATTTTTCAGGTACGATAAAATTTTTCTTCTTTAAAAATTCATAAAATTGACTATTATCATAATTTAAATATTTCATACTTTCAGGACCTCCATACTCATCTAAAATAATATAATACACATCAGGTGTATTTTGGATATTTTGTAATTGTATAGAATTGTTATTTGACTCAAAATCAATTGTTGAATATGATTCAATTTCTGTAATTCCATATGTTGTAATGTTTAGAATTACCATTCCTACTAATACGATAGAAATTACGTTTACAATTTTTGTAATGTTTTGAAAATCAATTTTACTTTTTATTATAAAATATATTGGAATTAAAAAACTCAAAACAAAAGGAATTATAATAAATCGGTGTCTTCCTACATCTTCATCCAAAATTGTAAACCCTTTAAAAATATTGTAAAAATGTCCATATGTAAAAAATAAAACTAAACCAATTGATACAATGAGTGCAGCTTTTTTAGAATCTTTAAGAATAAATTTTAAAATAAAGAAAATAGTTAATGAAATTGGAATAATTATCAATAATGGAATTATAATGTCGGTAGGAACAAATTCATGCATATTTTCTGAAAATATAAAAATCACAGGAAAAATTGCTAGAAAAATAACATGAATTGGAGAAGTTTGAGAAATATTCAATTTATCAGTTTTTTGTTTTGCATATAATAAACAATCCTTCTTGACTCTTTAATTTCTTTTTTCTCAATTATTATGAACAATTTTTCAAATTCTTTTTCAAAATGTTCATTATCATAATCTAAAAAAATATCCTCTCTAGTGGATAATAATCGTTTAACTTGAGTGTCTGTTTTTGGTACAAATTCTATTACTAAATTTCTACAATTCCTAGAGAAAAATTCTGAAATTAATTCAAATGGGACATTATTTGAAATTGCTAAATGATGAATTAGTGCTAAGGCAAAAACAAGATCTGCTGGGCCTCTTGTTAGAAATGAATCACGTTCCATATTTTGCCATCCTATATCTGGACTTGGATTAGTCAAATCCATTAACAAAGGTAACAAATTTTTCTCCTTTTTCTCCTTACATTCTAAATAATTTTTTTCAATAGCAACTGGATCTATATCAAAACAAATAGTTGAAATTTCTTTATCACTAGAAATTCTACTAAATATTCCAACATTACCTCCTATATCCCATACATTTTTTGGTTTTATTTTTTCAATTAAATTCAAAATTATTGCTTTTTTATCATTCATGGCAACTTCTGAATAATTTGTATCTGAATAATAATTTCCCCACTCTGTTTTTTCTAAACTAATGTTTTGTTTTTTAATTGCAGAATGAAGACTTTCAATAACACCAATAAAAGAATTCTTACTTAATATTCTCTTTTTAACATCCTCTTGTTTTACTTCATAGTCTTTTTGTTTTTTTGAATGTGTGTGGATATGGGCTAATAATGAAAACATTGTTTTTGTTTTTCCTGGTAATAATTTGGAAGTAAGATCTAACGGTATTCCATCAATATAGATTTTCAAAAGTTGGTTTAGTCTGATATCTCTGTGATTCATTAATGCTAGTGGTGCAAGAAAATGTTGACAAAATTGTCTATATGGATTCCAGAACTGACCTTCTTGATATATTTCAAATGATAACGTATCTATAAAAATTGGTTTTCCATTTACAAATTGTATATTATATGCACTAGAATCTTTTAGTGTTACCCCATAATCCATTGCAATCTTTTGAATTTCAAGCGTAGTTAATGCAGCATCTTTTAATTGACTAAAGGACCATTCATAAGGATATGAAATAAAATCAATTAATTTTGGTTTTATTGTTTTGTAGCATTTTTCTGGTTGTGATGATTCAATGTTAACTTCTTCATGTGGTATCAGTAATTCTTTTTCTACTAGTTTTTGATATAAACCACTATCAATCATTTTATCAAATTCATTTTGATATGATTTGTTAATTTGCCTGTAGAGGTTTCCTTCAAATGTAAATAAGAAACCACTCGGATCTCTAAATGAACTTTTAATTCTATGATTTGGCATTATTGCTTTTTTCGCATTAATCTCTCTTTAATTTTATACCAATAAATTTTAATTGTGATTCCAAGACCTACTAAGGCTCCTATTAATGCTTGAAAAACAATACTTCCAGTACCTGGATCGATATAGGCATATGCTGATTGAATATAAATTCCAAAAAAGACTAAAAGTACTATGGAAAAAATTTGATATCTGTACAATACAATCAACTTGCCTTTTTTGCTAAATTATATTAGTGTTTTTTAAAATTATTTATCAAAATTGATGCTAGTTTTCATATTTTGAATAAATTTTTTTACAGTATTTTCCCAACTAAAATTTTCTATAACAAATTTTCTTCCATTATTTCCAATTTGTTTTGCAAGATTTTCATCATTTAATAATAAATTAATTTTTTCCTCAAGTTCATTTATGTCTCCCTGTTTTACTAAAAATCCTGTCTTTTTATCGATCATTGCTTCTGATGTCCCTCCAACATTAGTAGCAATAACTGGTACTTTCATCACTTCTGCTTCTATAATGGTCATACCAAAAGTATCATATCCTGAAAGTAAAAGATAGATGTCAATTGAACTTAAAAATTTTCTAACTTTATTAGGATATTCTAAACTTCCTAACCACTTAAAATTTTCATATTTTCCAAGTACATCTAGAATTTTTTGTCGAAAAATTCCATCACCTGCCCAGTAAAATGTTACATCTGGAAATTTTTCTAAAATATCTTTTAATAAAATCATCTCTTGTGCTTTTTTCCAAATGGATGCATTTTGTAACAATCCTATACATGGATGTTTAAAATTCATTGGTTCATCTTTAAACCATTCTTTGATTTCTAATCCATCATGAAACACCTCAATTTTTTTGTCAGGGTATTTTCCTTTGGTGATTTCAGCTAAATGATTTGAAAATGGCAAAATCATTTTTGAACCTTTAAAACAATCTTCAGCAATTTTTTCTTTAATCGATAAAACTATTTTCTCTTTTATAGATCCATTTTTCTTTACCCAATTAATTTCATCCCAATAATTTCCTCTTAATTGCATAAAAAGAGGAATTTCTGCTTTAATTGATGCAATTCCAAAATGTGTTTGTCTGTCTACAAAAATTGCATCTGGTTTAAAAGATTCTATCAACAAATTAAATTTTTTAAAAGGACTAATCCATTGAGTTATATTTCTACTTGGAAATCCATTACAAATATCCACATCTAATACTATTTTAGAATCTACATCAAATTTTTCTAAATATTCTGAAAATTTTTTTATATATTGCATTTTATTGTCACTCGCACCAATCAATAATTTAATACTCATTTTTTCTCGTATCTGAGTTCTAATTTGTTAAAGTATTAAATTTTAAAGTAAAAATAATGCCTATTCAAAAACCAATAATAATTAGCCTCAAAACATGAGTTCATGAATGGAAAAATTGCATTAGTGGTGGCATTATCCTTTATGATTGTCTTTTTATCATTTATTCCATTTTATGAAAAATATAGGGTTCTAAATGTATGGGAAATTAATGATAATCCTTTTTTTCAAAAAATATCTGAAACTACAAATGAAAATATTTTGATAATGGGTGGAAGTGCAGTTGGCCAATTAAATTCTACACATATTAACAAAATTGTTTCTGAAAAATTTCCTGAATATATGGTATACAATTTAGCATATAATGCTGATATCCCAACTCAACGGCTTTATTCATTAGAGTCATCAATTTCTACAAATCCAAAGATAATTTTTTATGGTATTTCTTTTTGGTCATTGTCGGATTATTATAATAAAAAAACAGACCATGGTTTACAATCATTATTTGAAATTAATCCTAAAGCTACTACTCTAAATGCAATTAGAACCATTCTTGGTGATGAAACAGGTTTATTTCCAAGTCAAAAATATGTTATTGATACAACACCATTTTTTCCATATTCAAAAGATCAAATGCAAATTAATGAACAATCAAGACTTTATTTAGATATTAAAACAACAATTAAAAAAGTACATCAAAATCCATCAAATAGCGAACAACTTGTTGCTCTAAAAGATACAATTGAATTCTTTCAAAAAAATAATGTAAAGGTTGTATTTTTTACACTGCCTTTACATCAAAGTTATTTAGACATTGTCCCAGAAAATGATAAACAACTTTTTAATGAAACAATAGAAAATTTATCCAAAAAATATAATGTAAAAATATTTGATTTTACAAATTCTTATTCAACTCAAGATGTATGGAAAGATGCTTATCATGTTGCATTAAATCCAAATTCTTTAGTATATAGTCAGGATATTTCCCAAATGATAATTTCAGAGGTTCCATAATTTGTTATTTACAACTCCTGAATTTATTTTATTTTTTACATTAGTTGTTACTACGATTATAGTTTTTAAGAACAAGAAATTTCAACATGTATTAATTTTAATTGCAAGCTATTTCTTCTATTATTATTCTGGAACATATTTTCTATCTCTATTAGTAGTATCTACATTAATTGATTTTTGGTTTGGTAAATTAATTTATAAATCATCTTCAACAAATAGAAAAATTATTTTTTCAATCAGTATGGCTTTTAATTTAGGATTATTAGGATTCTTCAAATATGTAAACTTCTTTGTTGATCAAGTAAATTCTGGATTAACATCTGTTGGTATACAACAAATTGAATTCTTAGAAATTGTTTTACCTGTAGGAATTTCTTTCTATACTTTTCATTCAATGGGGTATTTGATTGACATTTATCGAAAACAAATTACTCCATCAGATTCACTTTTAGATTATTCAATCTATGTAGCTTTTTTTCCACAATTAGTAGCAGGACCAATATTAAGAGCTAAACAATTTCTTCCACAACTTCGTGAAAAAATCAATAATTTTCATGGAATAAAACAAATCATTGTTACAGATTCTAATCTAAAATTTGGAATAACTTTAATGGCCATTGGTTTTTTGAAAAAGATGTTTTTTGCAGATAATATTGCACCCTTAGTTAACCAAGTTTTTCAAAATCCAATTGGATATGATTCTTTTTCAGTAATGTTAGCAACTTTAAGTTTTGGAATACAAATCTATGGTGATTTTTCAGGTTATTCAGATATTGCAATAGGCGCTGCCTTAATTCTGGGATTCACTATTCCTAAAAATTTCAACAAGCCCTTTTTTGCTACTTCTCCAACTGACTTTTGGAGAAGATGGCATATCAGTCTCTCTACTTGGGTCAGAGATTATCTTTACCTACCAATGGTTTTCAAACGTAGGAAATCACTTAGTTATGTTTTTGTAAGTCTATTGGTGACATTTTTCCTTCTTGGATTATGGCATGGTGCAGGATGGAATTTTATGATTTTTGGTTTGCTTCATGGATTATACGTTGGTATTGATACAATATTACGCTCAAAATACCCTTCTTTAGCAAATCAAAGATTTTTTGGTAGTAAAATTGGAAAATTAACATCAATATTGATTACTCAGTATTTGATATTTTTTGCATTTATTGCATTTCGAGTAGAAAATTTTGATCAGATGATATACGTTATGACAAAATTCATTTTTATTGATTTTCAAACAAATGAATTCTTTAATTTAATCTTACAAAACAAAGTACCTGTAGTACTAGTTTTCACATTTATCATTTTACATGTTGTAGCCTATTTCAAAAAATCGTATTTAGAGATAATCTCATCTCTTAAAATACGATATTGGATAGTATTTTTAATAATCATTATTGGATTAATTTTTTATTTATATGATGCAAATCCTGATGATTTTATTTATTTTAAATTTTAATTTAGATTTTTTGAATACAAAATATCATGTGCATTATCTCCATAATTAAATAATAAATCAATACATGACATCTCTGGCAAAAATTCACCATGTATTTGATTATATTTTGGATGCTTAAAATCTTGAAAAGTAAATTTTATATTTTTTTCATAAAATTTGTCTTTTTCTAAATACTTTTTTCCATGTTGACCAAAAACAAATAATTTTGCATCCATAATTTTACAAAGATTAAGTATCAAATCTGTTTTTGAACCACTAACATCATATCCTTTTTTTTGGAGTTCTGAAGTTCTAAATACTGGAGTATTAATTTTAAATTTATCAAATGAATACATGATAAATTTTATTACAAAATCAATTAATTTTTCTTCTGAATTAGAATAATAAATATTTTCAATCTCATCAAAAATTTGTTTAAAATATGGTGATTTTCCATAAGAAAATTTTATTGATTGTAAATGTTTTTTTTTCCAATCTTCTGAATTTGATATCTTTACTTCTGAAAGATTCATTATTTTACTTTTAGCATATTCTACTGGAATTGTTAACCATTGCCATCCTTGACCATTTTTTATTCTGATTTTATTTCTATTTGTAGCTCCTTCTTTTCGAAATTGAACTGTATCAAGTATAAAAAATGCATCACCCATAGAAGCTTTTGAAATAAATCCTAACCATGGAAGAAATTCAGGTTGATGTGCAACTAAGATTAAATCGGAAAAACTATATCTTCTAAAATCATCACTTTTTTTAATTTTTAATGATTGCAATAGAAAATCTTTTTTTAATCTATTTAAAAATTTAAGAATTTTATTTAGATATGTTTCATTACCTATTAAAAATAACAGAAGATCAATTTTTAATGATTTTTAATGAATTCTTTGATGTTCAGTCACCATTTCTTCTGTATTTGTAATTTTTAGTATAAATTTGTCTTCTTTTTCATGTAATTATTCTCTAAATCGTACCAATTCAACAATTTTCTCTATTATTATTGTAATTTTACTTGATTCATTTGAAGTACACTTTTTATTGAATATTATTGAATAAAAAATATTGATAAATACCAACCAAAAAATTGGAAATGAATACAAAAATAAAATAATATTGATAACTGGAGGAACAGGATCAATTGGCTTAGGTATTGTAAAAAAATTAATTCACTTAAAACCAAAAATGATTAGAATACTTACAAATGATGAAAATTCAATTTTTGAATCTAGGAAAATATTGGGAGAACTTCCTCACATTAAATATGTTGTAGGGGATGTACGTGATAATGATCGACTTCGTTTAGCAATGAGAAATGTTGACATTGTTTTTCATGCTGCTGCAATGAAACATATTGATATTTGTGAACAAAATCCTTTTGATGCTGTCAAAACTAATGTAATTGGAACTAGTAACATTCTTGAAGCATCTATTATTGAAGGTGTATCAAAATTTGTTTTTATTAGTACTGACAAAGCAACAAATCCAACTACTACATTAGGTGCAAGTAAATTATTAGCTGAAAGACTTACACAAGATGCAAGTTCATATGTTGAAAATAATAATACCATTTTTTCAATCGTTCGATTTGGAAATGTGATTGGTTCAAGAGGCTCTGTATTCCAAATTTTTTACAATCAATTATTGAACAATCTTCCAATATCTGTAACTGATTCTAGAATGTCTCGTTTTATAATGTCAATTTCAGATGCAGCTTCAATGATTTTGAAAATATCTATGATAGCCCAAGATGGTGAAACATACATCTTAAAAATGCCATCCGTAAAAATTGAAGATCTTGCAAAATCTATGGTGAAAGTTTTTAAAAAGAGAACAAATCAAAAAAATATCCCAAAAATAAAAATTTCAAAAGTTAGAGAGTATGAACGATTTTATGAAATACTTGTTACACATGATGAAATACCTTTTTGTTATGATCTAGGAGATATGTACAAACTTTCAAAAAAACAATCTAAGAATAAACTTTCTGATAAACAATTTAATTCTGAAACTAGCAAAAATATTTCTCAAGATAAACTAGAAAAAATTATCAATGAATTAATGGATGAATATCTTTCAAATAAATGAAAGATTAAAAGTCAGATGTAAAATTACATAACATGAAATGGAAAATCCCCCTTTACAAGGTAGATTGGAATAAAGAAGATATACGATTAGTAACAAATGTAATAAAACGAGGAATGGATTGGGCAATTGGTCCCGAAATAGAAGAATTTGAGAAATCACTTGCTAATTATCATGGATCTAAATATTGTGTTACCTTTAATTCTGGAACTTCAGCTGGGCATGCTGCCTTACTCTCTCTCAACTTGAAACCATCAAGCGAAGTCATAATTCCTTCTTTCACTTTTATTTCTACAGCAAATTGGCCATTAATGGTTGGTGCAAATCCAATTTTTTCTGAAATTGAGGAAGAAACTTTGGGTATGGATTCTTCAAATTTGAATTCAATTATTTCAAAAAAGTCTAAAGTGATAATGCCTATACATTATGGGGGAAATCCTTGTAAAATCTCTGAAATTAAGAGAATTGCAAAAGAACAAAAATTAACTCTCATTGAGGATTGTGCTGAATCAATTGGTGCTACAATAGGAAAAAGAAAAACTGGTACTTATGGAGATTTATCTATTCTTAGTTTTGCTGGTAATAAGGTTCTTACAACTGGAGAGGGTGGTGCAATTATCACAAATTCAAAACAAATCTATGAAAAATTAAAACTAATTCGTTCACATGGAAGACAAATCAATTCAAATTATTTTCAAACAAATGAAACGCCTAACTATGTTTCACTTGGATATAATTGGAGAATGTCCAGTATGACTGCAGCATTAGGAATTTCACAACTTAAAAAAATTGAAAAATTGATTTCAAAAAGGAGAAAAAATGCTAATTATTTATCTTCTAAGTTAAAAAAACATTCTGAGATAATTTTACCATCAGATTACAAAAATCATAAAAATGTTTTTCAACTTTATTCTATCCGTATTACAGGAAAAAATCTTAGAAATAATTTAATGAAATTTCTTAAAAAAAAAGGCATTATGTCTAAAATCTTTTTTGAACCTGCACATTTAACTAAATTTCATTCTAAAAATATGAATAAAAAAATTTCATTATCTGTAACAGAAAAAATTTCTCAACAGATATTGACTCTTCCAATGTATCCTAATTTAACAAAAAATGAAATGAATTTTATTTCTGATTCAGTAAATGAATTCTTTGAACTTTTATAATTTTTTTTTATATTTTGCAGGAACACCTATCCATAGTTCATTATCAGGAATGTCCTTATTTACAAATGAATAAGCACCAACAATTGAATTAGATCCAATTGTTACATTAGGCATTATAGTACTATGAGTTCCAATTTTGCAGTTTTTTTTTAAATGAATTGGACCTTTTTTTCCATCAATAGTTGAATGTGAATAGATAGAACAATGCGAACCAATTTGAACATAATCATCGATTATTACTTCATTTTTTGAATTAATATACGTAAATTCGCCAATATCAAAATTTTTTCCAATTTTTAAATTTTCAGGATATTGAACTATGTAATTGAATTGAGTCATTTTACCATGCTCAATTACAGGTTTTTTCCAATTTTTTTGGTTCATTTGTTTTTTATCCATTAATTTTGTAATAAGTATTTCAAACTGTTTTCTCAAATAAAGAAATATTATCAACTAAAAAAATTCATGATTATGAATATTCTAATCACTGTGGCTCATCCTGATGATGAAACAGTAGGAATGGGAGGAACCATAAAAAAATTATCAAAAAATAATGAAATTAGTCTTTGTGTAATGTCAGATGGAGCATCTGCTCAATATGATGACAAAAAAATGATAAAAACAAGACAAGATGCATGTAAAAAAGCTGGAAAAATCTTGGGAATTTCTAAATTCTATTTTCTTGATTTCCCTGATATGAAATTAGATTCAATTCCACATGTAGAAATGAATAAAGCTCTTGAAAAAATTATCAAAAAAACAAATCCTAAAATTCTTTACTCCACCCCTTATAATGATCTTAATAAGGATCATTCTTTAGTTTTTGATTCATGTTCTGTAGTATCAAGACCTCTTTCTAGTAAAATTAAACAATTCTTTTGTTTTGAAATAGGAGGTAGGTGTAAAACACAATTTAATCCAAATACATATGTAGATGTATCTAAAGAATTAACATTCAAAATGAAAGCATTCCGACAATATAAAAGTGAAATTAATTCATTTCCACATCCTCGCTCTATAAAATTTCTACAAAGTCTTTCTTATGTTCGTGGTGTAGAATCTGGTTTTAAAAACGCAGAAGCATTTGAATTAATTAAAAATATAATTGATTAAATTGAAACCAAATATTTTCTTCTTGGTAATAGACTCACTTCGTTCTGATAGATTTTTTAAAGATAGATCTTCTGTTACTCCCAATCTTGATAAATTAAGAAATGATGGATCATATTTCTCTCAAAATATTTCCTCTGCAGATGGTACAATTCTTTCTCTAAACACTATTTTTTCTGGTTTATTCCCGTGTGTCACAGGAACAAGAGAAATAAAATTATCTTTAGATTCTTCAAATTATTTATCTTCACTAAAAAATGAAGGATATTCATTAAAATCTATCATTCCTAATCTAAGTTCATTTAATTCATTAAAGAAAATAAGTGAAAAGACGCATTCTTTTGATGGAGGCCCTCCTGCAGATACATTATTTGATGGTGTTGGCGAAAAAATTATTGAATTCCTTTCTGATTCAATGAAAGAACCTTGGTTTTTTTATATGCATATTTTTGATTTACATTGGCCTTTAGCTGTAACTGAAGAATTTGACAAGGAGGAATTTGGTAAAGACAAATATGATCGAATATTGTCTTCTATTGATTTCTATATTGGAAAATTCCTTGACAAAATTAATCTCAATAAAACTATTGTAATTCTTACATCTGATCATGGTTGTCCTTTACCATTTGATGGTATGGATGTAACATCTTTCGAACCCAGCTTGGATTTGGGTTTAAAAACTGGAAAAAAAGTAATGCCAAAATTTACTCATAAATTTGGGGCAAAAATTTTCAATAAAACTCGTAATGTAATACAAAATAAAAGATTAGAAACTGCTAACAAAAATCTTAATGATTATCAAAAACGTTCTAGATTGCCTCCTTTTATCCAATCGTTATTTGATGAAGTTGTAAAAACACCATTACTTTTTTCAGGATACAAAATAAAATCAATGAATATACAACAACAAACTAGGAGTATTGATATTTTTCCTACAATTTTTGATCTTCTAAATTTTAGTCATTCAAAAAATGTTCAAGGCAAATCTCTTTTACCTTTACTAAATAATATGTCATTCAATGAATTTCCTTGTTACATGCATACAATCCCGTATGAACAACTATCGGATAATGATTTAGTAGGAGTGAGAACCTCAAAATATAAATATTTTAGACACGCTCGTGATTCCTCATCAAATGTACATCTGTATGAATTATCTGATGATCCTCTAGAAAATCAAAATATTTTTGATTTAGAGAAAATTAGGAAAATGGAGAATATCTTATCTACTTTTTCAGATTTTGAATCTAACATTCAAGAAAAAGACAATGAAGAAGAAGCGAAAATTAGAGAGGAATTAAAAAAATTAGGATATATGTAAAATTTGATATTTCTTAGTTTGATTTGAGAATAATTTTAAACGTGATATTGATATACATGATTCCTTTAGTGCCTTTATGGGTAAAAACAAAGGATTTCGTGGTTGGTATTATTTTAGAATGGGATGGTCAACATATTTTGCATTTATTTTTGCAGCAATTAACACATTAACAGTCACTTACTATCTTGCAATTGAAAAAGTCCCTTCACTTGAAATTATATTTCCAAATTTTATCCAATACGTAGTAATTGTTTCAGGAATTGGGATTCCCTTTTTAATTGCAGTTGGATTTGTCCACTATAAACGAAGTAAAGCTTTCAAATCTGAAGTTGATATAATTGTTGAAACAAATCCATATCAACGTCGTACTATTGTAAATACAGAATTACTTTTAGAAATTAATTTGAAACTGATGGAGTTTTTGATAAGACTATCAAAAGATGAAAAAATAAGCGAACAAGAAATTAAAGATCTTATTGAGAAAAACAAAAAAATTTCTAAACATATGCAAGAAAGAACATTTTCGAATAACACTGATCTAGAATTTCTTAGGAAAGTATTGAAACAATAGTTTAAATTTTTAATATTTTTCCAATTTTTTTCCAATAAATTCTATTTCCTATCAGAAACATCCACATTCTTAGCTTAATCGAAATAAAATGAGATTCTTTTTTTATGCTATATTTTTTTGCGTATTTTTCAAATAAATCATCCCACCACTTTGATATCCACTCTTTATCAATTGAATCAGACACAAATTTTCTTTCATCTCTAAAAAGTTCATCCCTGAATTTCTGTGATAAAACAATTTTATCAATATACATTGCTATATCTTTGACTTTGTTAGATTTGGGTAAAAATGGCGATTGTACATATTTGTCTTTTACAAATAATCTTTGTGAGGGTTCATTAAAAGATAGAACTGGTTTTCCACACAAAACACCTTCAAATTCTACTAATTCCCATGTTCCAATTTTCATATTTCCTATAATGGCATCTGCAAAACTATAGTATTCTGGCATTTTTTCTCTTTTAATCATTGGAATTAATTTTATTTGTGGTGGTAATTCTCTCAGTAATCTATTTTTAATTTTCAATTCTTCTTCATTAGATTCATCAAACCAATCAACTTGTAAAATCTGAAAGTCAGTTTTACATAGCTTTAAGGCGTCCCATAACAAATCAGTACCTTTAGGCAAACCCATTCTTTGAGGACTAAAAAAAGTAAACTTTGTTTTTTCTAAATTTATTTCATGATTTGTAATTTTGAAAAGTTCAGTATCTATTGTTTGCATATCCATCCTAATTCCATTTTTAGTATATTTTTCAAGAAATGGATATACCCAAATTCCTGCTATGTGAGCAATAGCATTTTTAAATGTACTATAATAAAATCGTCTCTCCAAAAAATTTAATCTATGTAATGGCGTACTGAACCAAAATTCTTTAGAATTTTTTATAAATCTTGGTGCATCAATATCTCTTCCTACATAATATGAAATATAATTTAAATCAGCCAAATATGCAATTCTTTCTCCTGTTCCCATAACAATACAAATATCAAAATCATCTTTAATTTTATTTATGTAGTCTACTTGTTCCTTTACTTTCCATGATACAAATCTATCAACATTATCATCGTGAATGAAAATTCCTTTTCCATCTTTTGGAAAATTCACAATATGTATTTTAGATCTTTTTGTTATTTTACTTAATGATTTCATAACATTAGCTACATCACCAATTGCTAAAACGTTGATTAGATTATTTTTCATATTGTGTGATTCTTTTTTCATCATCACTAAATACAACTCCTACTGTTCTTAATAATCCGATATCATTCTTTTGACAGTAACCAACTAATTTTTTTATATAATTTTGAAAATTATTTTTATTTTCTTTGTTACGAATTATTGATGAAAATAAATCATCGTGATCTAACATTACCATTTTCTCTTCTGTTTTTAAGGCATTACAAATTTCATCAATATTTTGTACTGCATTTGGACTCTCAATTTTTGGTACAATATTAATTGAATCAGGCAATTTTTCTAAAAATTCAATTAAATCATTTTTTGACTCTACATTTGAAACTGCAAAAAATTTTACATTAGAATGTGTTTTAATTATTGGAATCATATCATCCAATGTATATTTATTATTTGGAGGTTTAATCCTGCCTACAGGTAAATCTATGAAAAAATCTGATTTTTTATTATTTGACAATTTTTCTTCAAGTTCCTTGATAGTGTTACACCAAGCTAAATTTATTCGAAATACTGCATCATTTGGTAATTTGATATCATAATTTCCTGCATTTTGGGATACAAGCAGCATATCGCCTAAAAATTTCTATTATGTTATAAATTATACTAGAAATATGAAGATCAAAATTCTTACGTACACGAGAATTAATTGAAATTATAAGACATACATCACAATTCTCACATTTTCTATAACGGTAAGATTAAAGTATATTATTAAATATTTTTAATAATGAATTTTTCAAAAACGTTTTTGATTATTGTACTAGGTTCATTTGTATTTTATTCTATTTTTCTATTTTTGTCAGATATTTCAAGTCTTGAATTATCTTCAATTTCTTTCAAATACGAATACACATTCGTAATCTTGAGTTTTGTAGTTGCTTCATGGATCCCATTATATCTTCGATGGCGTTTACTTTGTAAAAATTTAGATTTAAAAATTTCGTTTCGTGATGATTTCTTAATATATGTGGCCGGATTTGCGCTCTCTATTACTCCCGCAAAAGTGGGTGAATTATTACGAACTCAAATCTTAAGAGACAAATCTGGAATTCAAAGAACTCAAACCACTCCTTTAATTTTTATTGAAAAGTTTTATGATCTTTTAGGAGCTGTTATTGCATCATCTATTGGAATTTTATATTTTCCACAGATAGGAATTATAGTTTTAGGAGGACTTGTTTTATCAATTTTCATTTTCATTTTATTCTCCTCAAAAATAACATTTGACAAATCTATAACGATATTATCAAAATTCAAGTTTGCCAAAAAATTTATTGAACCATTGTCTAAATCTCATGAAATCTTAAAGACTTCTACCAAGATCAAGATTTTTACACCCTCGATAATTTTATCTGTATTATATTGGCTCACAATATCTTTTGCAGTATTTTTTGTATTGAAATCTCTAAGCATTGATTCATTAGGTTTTGCTGAAATTGCTTCAACATATGCTTCATCATTATTTTTAGGTGCATTATCTTTTCTACCTGGTGGTTTAGGAATTGCCGAAGCAAGTTTTACTGGATTGTTGAACCTTCAAGGAATATCACTATCCATGGCAGTTGTAATTATTATTATTGTACGACTTTTTACTTTGTGGTTTAATGTTGTAATTGGATTTATTGCGTTAAAACTAGTAGGTGGTTTTTCAATAAAATCTTCTAATTAGCAAAAAATTCTTTAATTTTTTTACAGACAAATTCTAAATCATTATCAGTTAATGTATTTGATGACGGTAACCATAAACCTCGTTTTGAAATATCTGTACTTGTCAAGAATTTTTTATCGTCACTTTTGTAGGGAGCCAAACTATGAATTGATGGATAAAAAATTCTTGTTCCAATATTATTTTTAGCAAGAAAATCAATTAATTCTTCACGAATTTTATTATTAGTTAATAAAATATCAATCATCCATGGAGTTGTTTTTTGAATATTTGTATCTATAAACTCTATTTTTTTAATATGTGACAAAAATTCTTTATAAAGTTTAAACATATTTTTCTTCTTTTTAATTCGACTCTTCAACTTTTTCATCTGAGCTATTCCAACTGCAGCTTGAAATTCAGTAAATTTGAAATTGTATCCTATAGTTTCATGCATGAATGATTTTTTCATATTTTTCTTAGCGCCACTTTCTCTGCCAAAATCTTTTAGCGATAAGCATTTTTCATAAATATTTTTATCATTGGTAACTATTATGCCTCCTTGTCCTGTTGTAATAATTTTAGGAGTTGAAAATGAAAATACTCCAATATTACTTACAGTTCCCATATGTTTTGTGTCATAAAATGATCCTATTGCATGACATGCATCTTCTATTAGTAACAAGTCATTTTTTTCTGCAAATTCTTTTAATTGAAAAATATCTGTAGATCTTCCATTGAAATCAACAGGCATTATCGCTTTAGTTTTTTTTGTAATTTTCTCTTTTAATTTTCCTTGATCAATATTCAGAGATTTTGCTTCAATGTCTATTAAAACAGGTTTAGCACCACATAATTCAATAGCATTAGGAGATGCAATAAATGTCATATCTGGAACCAATACTTCATCATTTTTTGTAATCCCCATAGCTTTTAGACCAAGAAATAATGCTGAAGTTCCACTAGTTACTGCTATGGCATATTTGGAACCTACAAATTCTGCAAATCTTTTTTCAAATTCTTTTGTTTTACCTGCTTCAGTAAACCAACCTGAATCAATAACATCAATCAATTCCTTTTTTTCTTCATTTCCTAATGATGGTTCAATTTGATTGATTTTTTTCATAATAATCAATTTTTAACAAACGATAAATAAACATGACTTAGAAATTTATCATGCGTTCACTTAATTCTATATTGATTACTGGTGGTGCTGGATATGTTGGAAGTGTTTTAGTGAGAAAGCTGGTTAGTTTAGGTTATGATGTAAAAGTTATTGATTCACTAGTTTTTGGAAATGATGGAATATCCTCTTTAATAAATGAAAAAAAAATTGAATTTTTTAATTTGGATATTCGTGAAACAGAAAAAATTTCATCAATTATTCAAAATATTGACTGTGTTATTCATCTTGCAGCTATCGTAGGTGAACCACTTTGTAAAAAAATTCCTGATGCGGCAAAACAAATTAATGAATTTGCAACAAAAAATCTTGTTAACATATGTAAAAATAAAAAGGTGAAACGATTCATTTTTGCATCAACTTGCAGTAATTATGGTTCTAGTCAAAACGTGGTAAATGAATCATCTCCTGTAATGCCTTTGTCATTATATTCGGAATGTAAAGTTAATTCTGAAAAATTTATTCTTGATCAAAATAATGATATTTTTGAAACATGTGTTCTTAGATTTGCTACAGCACATGGATTGTCTCCACGTATGCGTTTTGATTTACTCGTACAGGAATTTATACGTGATGCAATTGTAGATAAAAAAATTTCAATATTCGGTGCTGATTTTTGGAGACCTCTTGTACATGTTGAAGATATGACTGATGCATGTATTTCTGCCATAGATGCATCATCTCAACTAATTTCTGGACAGATATACAATGTCGGTAATGATAAAGAAAATTATACTAAGATAAAATTGGCTGAAATTATTAAGGAATTCATCACTGATGTTGAAATTGAAATAATCAAATCAAAAAAGGATCCACGAAATTACAAGGTTTCTTTTGAAAAAATTGAAAATTCATTAAATTTTGAACCTAAACATACTGTTAGAGACTCTGTTATTGAAATTTTGAATGATATACAATCCGGGAAAATTGATCCTAGAGATTCGGAATTTTCAAATATGTCTAGGCTAACTGAAAAAATTAACTCACTTCATTATTATAATTTTGACGAAAACCTATAAAGTGGCAAAAAGTTCGTTGTCATATGAGAATTTTTGTAACCGGAATGACTGGATTTCTTGGTCATGAACTTGGTCAAATATTGTTAAAAAAAGGTCATAAACTAGGAACTCTTGCCCGAAATGTTGCTACGTCTGATAGGCCTATTGCATCAAATACTGAATCAATGATACGTGGAGAAAAACAAAGTGGCATTTCATATTACTATGGTGATTTAACAGACTATCTAAACATCCATGATGTTTTAAGCAATTTTAAACCAGATGTTATAATTCACTTAGCAGCTCAAACTTCTGTTGCATACAGTTTTACACACACTACTGAAGTTTTCAATGTAAATTTTCTAGGTGCTGTTAATATGGCTGAAGCTGCTAGACGTGCAGTTCCAAAACTTAAACGATTTA
>Ga0209992_10001955_pt1 | contig 20061 bp, 24 predicted proteins | sample 2SBtaG_2_FD_182564 | JGI IMG/M metagenome (GOLD analysis project Ga0209992, IMG submission 182564) | Deep subsurface microbial communities from Kolumbo volcano to uncover new lineages of life (NeLLi) - 2SBTROV12_ACTIVE470 metaG (SPAdes)... | ecosystem: Environmental > Aquatic > Marine >... | reverse complement strand
CCGACTTCATTGTTAAAGTCATACATCTTAAAATCATTAAAAATTATCAGGATTTTTCAGTATTAAGGCTCACGTAGAAATTATTCCTTCAAATCATCACAATTAGTGCATTTTTTATCCAAAACTTTGGCACCACACTCCATACAAATTCCATCACCCACATCTTGTAGAATGGATTGTTTTCTCTTTCCAACATAGATTTTGATTCCAAAATACATGATTACGACTATAATTGCAGCATATGCTGCACCCATAAATGGAATTAATCCAACTAAAAATAGTACCAAGCCTGCTATCAGGATCAGATCACGCTTCTCAAATTTCAATAAATTCAGAGACTGAAAGAATTCATAAAAACATGCCGGAGCTCAGAGCCATTAGTTTACTTCATATCAAAGTCATTACTCTAACTCTTCCTCATTGCTCGGCAATTACTTTAGATACTAATTTGATAATAAGATAATGGTGGGATTGGGGAAATTTGAATTCCCGACCTCTGCGTCCCAAACGCAGAATCATACCAAGCTAGACCACAATCCCAGTTAAACACAAGAACTGCCCAATTTAAGCTTCACAGATATTGAAAAAATCAGATAATCATTTTAAAGGCACCTTAAAAGATCAAAATCGTGCAAACAGAAGATTATCTCAAAGCAGGAAAAATTGCATCTGAAGTAAGAGAAATGGTTAGGAATAAAGATTGGATTGGAAAAACAGTTTATGAAATATGTGAAGAAGTAGAAGGAGAAATTAAAAAAAGAGGAGCAAAATGTGCTTTCCCAGTAAACACCAGTATTAATGAAATTGCAGCTCATTACACTGCAGAACCAAATGATCCAATTACCATCAAAGATACAGATTTAGTAAAAATTGATCTTGGAGCTCAAGTCAACGGATACATTGCAGATACTGCAGTTACTGTTTGTTATGATGCACAATATGATGAATTAGTGCAAACAGCAGAAGAAGCATTAGCAAATGCAATGTCAATGATAAAAACAGGTGTAAAAGCAAGTGACATTGGACGAACAATTGAATCAACAATTAAACAAAGAGGATTCAAACCAATTGCAAATCTTAGTGGACATTCATTGGATCAATATACAATTCATGCGGGAAAATCAATTCCAAATATTTGGTCAATTGGAGGATTTTCACTTTCAGAAAATTCAGCATATGCATGTGAACCTTTTGTAACAACAGAACAAGGAGGAGGGTTTGTCAGAAATGGTCAGATAAAAAATATTTTTGCAATAAATTCTAGAAAGAAAACAAAAAATGCAGAAGCAGACAAGTTACTTGATTTTATTTGGGAAAATTTCAATATGCTACCATTTGCATTAAGATGGATTACAAAAAAATGGGAAGAAAAAAATGCTAGAGAGTTGTTAGGAATTTTAGTAAAGAAAAAAGCTGTGCAGGCATATCCAGTATTAATGGAGGTAAATGAACAAAGAGTTGCACAGGCAGAACACACATTCATTCCAAATGAAAATGGGGTGACGGTAACTACTAGAGCAAAATAAAATGGAATCATTTTGAGTGAAGAAGTTAGACCATGTCCTAAATGTAAGGGATTAATGTTCAAAGAACAAGGAGAAACAGCAACATGGTTTTGTCCAGCATGTAATGTAAAATTTAGAACAAAATAAGAGATAGTTTATGAGTCTAATTCTTCACCAAATATTTTTTCAATTACAGTGATTCCATCACATGAACTACATTTTGAGGATTCAGTAAATAAACAATCACCATCAATAAATTCTCTTTTGTTTTGGATATCACATTTTGAGCATTTTTCAATAGTATACGCAATAATGATTTTTTCCTTTGAGAAAATCATTGTGGAACTCCAGATGTGTTACCCACACCAATAATTACAAGGGATTGACCGGATGTGGTATTTTCCTGAATCATTTCATATATTTGAGAAGTAACATCGTCGGATTTCTCAGCAATGGGTTTTGTCATTAATGTAATGGCTTCTGTAACAGATTGTTTTACCACAATAGAAAAGACAGGAATATTTTTGTGAGTTGCAATTTCCTCAATTTGAAATCGTTCGGTTCCAATTCCACCGATTGCTGCACCAAACCCACATGCAATAGATGCGGAGTCCTCACCCTCCATTTTTAATGCAGCATCAACCATGATGATTGCATCAATATTTGAATCAGAAACAATTTTTTCAAGAGCTTCTGCAGGTCTGCCTACTGTAGAACCAGGACCTTCAGCTTTTATGAGAAATAATTTTCTTCCATCAAATTCAGTTTTTGCAAGAACAGTTTGGAATGCAATTCTTTCTTTATCACAATTAAGCATCATTTTTCCAACAACCATAGGTCCAATTCCATCACCCACAGGTTGTCCGATTTTAAATGCAGGAATGGATTTACTCATTGCTTTAGCCTGCTCCATAATAAAAGGGAGAATCATTTGTAATGGTAAAATTAATGGGTAATTATTTTGTTTTTTTGCAGTCAAAAACATATGATTGACTATCTTGTGAATCATTTGTAAAGAAGATGCAATTTCAAGTAAAGTTTGAACTTTAGTTAATTCAAGATTATTAATTTGAGGTGAAAGTAATTTTATGTGTTCTAGAGTATAGTCCTCCCTCATTCTTACAGTGTGTCTGACTTTGTCAACTATTCCATTAGGATCCATGTCAACTGGCATGATTGTAAAATATTCTAAAAATTTATCAATTTTTTTAGTAGGATCATTATCTAGTTTTAAATTTTTATTAACATAATCAATTAGTTCAATTCTAGATTCATCTTTAAACCCATCAAGTTTTTTAATAGCCTTTTTAATTTCTCCTGAAGTAACGTATAATTGAATTCTTTGCCCATAAAATACAAAAAGAACAATTGGAAGTATCCAAATTAGCATCATAAGAGGATTAGTATCATCATTCATTGCAAAGAGTTGATCAAAATCAATATTTGTAAAATTCAATTAATTCAATAATTTTCAGATCTAAATTAAATCATTCGTCTAAGCATAGACTGTTAAAATCTAAAAGTAGGAAAAGGATTTTGCAACAATACAAAACATAATGATTCCTTTTATTCTAGTTTAAATAAAAAAGAGGATTATGCCAGAAACAAAACCAATCGTTAGTGTAGAAAACGTAGTTGCATCAGCAGATGTAGATCAAAAAATGGATTTAAACGAAATTACTAAAAAGTTTCCAGATGTAGAATATCATCCTGATCAATTTCCAGGATTAGTATTTAGATTAAAAAGTCCAAAAACTGCAACTTTAATTTTTACATCAGGAAAAATGGTATGTACAGGTTCTAAATCAGAGGACATGGCACGCAAATCAGTAAAAACAGTGGTTGGAAAACTTCGAAAAGGAGGAATTAAAGTAAAAAAAGATGCCATAGTAACTGTTCAGAATATCGTAGCATCAATTAATCTGGGCGGAAGAATTCACTTAGAACAAGCAGCAAGAACTTTACCTAGAAGTATGTACGAACCAGAACAATTTCCAGGACTTATTCATAGAATGCTTGACCCTAAAACAGTCATTTTATTATTTTCATCAGGGAAACTTGTTTGTACAGGAGCAAAACATGAAACTGATGTTTATAGATCAGTTAACAACTTGCATGCCCTACTTGAAGAAAAAAATTTGATGATTTATGATTGATCAAATATAGAAACGATTTAATTTATTTAATTGGACTTCCCAAAGGAACATCTTCATTTACAGTTAACCAAAATGGTTTATCATCAACATCTGCAGCTAACAACATTGCATTTGATTCAACTCCAGCCATTTTTTTTGGTTCTAGATTTGCTATTACAATTACAGTTTTTCCCACAATATCTTCAGGTTGAAAATATTGTGCTCCTCCAATAATTACATCTCGTTGATCGTCATTTCCTAAATCGATTGTACCTTTTATAATTCGGGATTTACCTTCAATAGGTTCAGTTGCAATAATTTTTGCAACTCTAATATCTAATTTTGCAAAATCATCATAAGTAATATTGGACATATCAAACTCTAATTTTTCCAGTTAAAATGAATTTCTATTTTACTGTAATTCCTTTTTGGTGATTCCACTAGTTTCGATTTCATATTTTAGGGCAGCAGGAAGTTCCACATATTTTTTATTTGCTAAAGCAATAATTTGATCTTCAGGAACATCTACTCGTTTTAATAATTTCCCACGTTGATGAGCATAAGCATTTTTCCAAAAACTAGAAGCATCAAATGTTTCAATTTTAGGCATGTATTTTGTGGATTTCATTTTCTTTTAAATTTTAATTGACTGTGACGGAAGAATGGCAAATGCCATTAGAACTGGAGTTAAAGTTCTGGATTTTAGGCATGTACCCATCACAGTCTATTGTGAATCGAATAAGATTCTAATATATTTTAATGCAGAACAGATTTGGGTAAAACATGGCTACAATTGAAGTAAAATTAGGAATTAACGCCACAATTGACAAAGTTTGGGATATTATTTCAGATATTGACAATGAACCAAAATTTTGGAAAGGCACTAAAGAAGTCAAAAATATTTCAAAGGAGGGAAATAAAATTTTTCGAGAGATAACAATTGCATTTAGAGATCAAAAATGCATGCAAGAAGTAACACTATATCCTAAAAAGCAAATTGAAGCCAAATTTACAAAAGGAATCATCAATGGGAGCAAAATCATCAAAATAATTCCAAATGGAGAACAAACCATTATTCAGACAACTTGGGATATGAAACTTTCAGGAATGATGGGGATGTTTACAGGTGTAATAAAAAAACACATCAAAAGCGGCACAGAACAAGCAATGCAAAGTATTAAAAAAGAAATAGAGAGATAGACAATGGAATTAATTTTTGATATTTTCATATATGCCATAGTTTCAATTTTAATTGCAATTTGTGTAGCATGGGTTTTTCTCATCAAATCAATGATTGATTCATTTAGACTTACTCCATATCTTGACAAATTTGAAAATATATCAAAAACAAATCCCAAAGTTTCAATTATTCTCCCAGCAAGAAATGAAGAGGAATTTATAGGAAAATGTTTAGACTCTTTAAGCAAACAGGATTATCAAAATTATGAAATCATAGTCATTGATGATTCATCAAATGATTCTACATGGAAGATAATTTCAGAACATGCAAAAATAAATTCTAAAATTATACCAGTATCTGCAAAACCAAAACCAGATGGATGGATTGGTAAAAATTGGGCTTGTATGGAAGGATATCATAAAGCTACAGGAGAACTTTTGTTGTTTACAGATGCAGATACAAATCATTCAAAGAATGTTATATCACTTGCAGTAGCACATTTGAATTCATTTGATTTAGATGCATTATCTGCAATTCCAAAAATGTTGACACTTGATTTTTGGACAAATATTACACTTCCAATGATTTCCACATTTTTACATACTAGATTTTCTGCATTAAATGTAAATAATCCATCAAAAAAAACAGGCTATTTTTTTGGTAGTTTTTTTATTATGAAAAAAGAAACATATGAAAAAGTTGGAATGCATGAAGGGGTGAAACACGAAATAATTGAAGACGGAGCTTTAGGAAAAAAAGTCAAAGAGTCAGGACATAAAATGAAAATGGTAAGAGGAGAGCATCTTATTCAAGCAGTTTGGGCACGAGATAAAGGCACATTATGGAATGCTTTGAAAAGATTAATGATTCCACTATATCTTCAAAGTGGAAAAATCGCTATTGGAATTTTCTTTGCAGTATTATTTTTATTATTTATTCCATTTCCAATATTGTTATCATCTATTTTAATTCCAACAGAATCAATATCAATACAAATACTTTGTGTTACTTCAGCCATAGCTTCAATTCTAATTTACATTGGTGCAATTATTGAAGTAAAAGTCGGCATTGGTTTGAAATTAGGCTATGCAGTATTTGCACCTCTAGGCAGTATTGTTGTAGTATTAGGATTCTTGAGTGGATTACTTCAAGCAAAAGGCTCATCATCAATTTCATGGAGAGATAGAAAATATTCAATGAAAGACCATACACAAAATTCAATTAATGTATAGGAATCCTTTTAGATAGAAAACTAGGATAAAAAATCTCATGGATAAATCAGGGATGTTGGTAGGAGGAGCTTTAGGAGCAATGGTTGTAATTACAATTTTTACAGTTTTTTTCATATCACCACCAGAATCAATAAAATCAACAACAGATACTAGTGAGAATTATGAAATTCAAATGGAAAAACAAATCGAACATTATTCAAATAATTTATCTTTGAGTGAAATTTTTGAAAAATCAGAACCAGGAGTAGTTAGAGTAAATGTTCAAAGATCAAATTCTGTTGATGGGGTAGGAGGTATTGGTTCAGGTTTTGTTTTTGATAAAAAAGGACACATCATTACAAATGCACACGTAGTGAATGATGCGTCAAAAGTGACAGTTACATTTCTTGATGGAAGATCATACCATGCAGAAGTAATTGGTTCTGACGAATATACAGACATTGCAGTTATCAAAGTTAATGCAGATTTATCATTATTACAACCAGTATCACTTGGAGATTCATCTAGTCTCAAAGTAGGAGAACCAATAGCTGCAATTGGAAATCCATTTGGGTTATCAGGTTCAATGACATCAGGAATTATTAGTCAATTAGGACGATTACTTCCATCAGATGCAGGATATTCAATTCCAGATGTAATTCAAACAGATGCTGCAATAAATCCGGGGAATTCTGGAGGTCCATTGTTAAATATGATGGGCGGAGTGGTTGGAATTAATACTGCCATTCAATCTACAACAGGATCTAATACAGGAGTAGGATTTGCAATACCTTCACAAACTATTGCTAAAATTGTTCCAACATTAATCGAAGAAGGAAAATACAAACATCCATGGATTGGAGTGTCAGGTCGTGACATTGATCCAGATATGGCAAAAGTAATGGAGTTAAAAGATGCAGTAGGATTTTTGATAGTTACAGTTGTCGAGGATAGTCCTGCAGATAAAGCAGGATTAATTGGTTCAGAAAAAACAATTGAAGTCGATGGAGTAAATTATCCAATTGGAGGAGATGTAATTTTGGCAGTAGACGGAGTTGAAGTAAGACAAATTGATGATATTTTAATACATTTACAAAGAGCAAAATCAATAGGAGATGAAATGGTGTTGGAGATTTTAAGAGATAATAGAACTACTAATGTCACAATAATTCTACAAGAAAGACCAAATGTTAATTAGAAAAATACAAGCATAAATACTTCCAGTCAAGAATTCAGTCTATTGAACAAGCTTGTCTTAAACTCTGAGAGCTTAAACAATGTTTTAGAAAATAAAACAATTTCACGTCAAGATATAAATGAAATTTATTTGCAAGCAATAAAAGATCCTAGAGAACTTTTTTCTGTAGCACAAAATTTAAGAAAAAAATTCAAAAAAGAAACAGTAACATTTTCAAAAAAAGCATTTTTCAATATAATTAATCTCTGTAAGGATACTTGTTCGTATTGTACATACAAAGCAGAGCCAGGAGATACAAAACTCTCATTAATGTCAAAACAACAAATATTAGAATTATTACAACTTGCAAAAAAATACAAATGTGTTGAAGCATTATTTGTAACAGGAGAACAACCAGAACAAAAATATCCAGAAGCAAAAGAATGGCTTGAAAATAATGGATTCAAATCAACAGCAGAATACCTTATCCATTCATCAGAATTAGCTTTAGATTTAGGATTATTTCCCCATACAAATGCTGGAAATTTGAATTATGAAGAAATGAAGGAATTAAAAAAAACAAATGTATCAATGGGAATCATGCTTGAAAATGTAAGTGAAAGATTATCAGAAAGAGGAATGCCCCATTATTTAGCTGCAAGCAAAAGACCAAAAACAAGATTATCCATTTTAGAAAATTCAGGAAAACTGAAAATACCAATGACTACAGGAATTCTTGTAGGAATTGGGGAAACAATAGAAGAGATAATTGATTCCATATTTGCAATAAAACAACTACATCAAAAATATGGCAATATTCAAGAAGTAATTATACAAAATTTCCAACCTAAACAAGATACTATAATGAAAAATATGCCATCAGCAAATGAAAATTATTTTAAAACAATTGTAGCATTATCTAGAATCATAATGCCAGAAATGAATATACAGATTCCACCAAATTTATCACCTAAATCATATCAAAGTTTCTTATCAATTGGAATAAATGATTGGGGAGGAATATCACCACTTACACCCGATTTTGTAAATCCAGAATTTTCATGGCCTGAAATCAGCAAGATAGATGAGTATTCAAAAAATGCAGGTTTTGATTTAAAATGTAGATTTCCAATTTATCCTGAATTTTTTTCTTTGATTAGTAAAGAGTTAAGAGACAAGATGACAGAGATAGAAAACAAGGAAGGATTTGTAAAAGAGGAATACTGGAGATGACAATGAATATAGATTCACTTTTCAAATATGCAGATCCAATAATTTCAGAAATTCTCAACAATGCATTATCAGATAAAGAGATTTCAGCCAAAGATGGAATAGAGTTGTACAGTGCAGATGGAATAAATTTTCATCTCATAGGACTAGTTGCAGATGAAATTCGAAGGAGAAGGGTAGGAGATATTGTATCATATGTGGTTAATAGAAATATCAATTTCACAAATGTGTGTATCAAACAATGTGGTTTTTGTGCATTTAGTAGAGATTTTAGAGAAGAAGAAGGTTATTTTCTTCCAACTGAAGAGATTGTAAGACGAGCCAAAGAAGCACATCAAGTAGGAGCCACCGAAGTATGCATTCAAGCAGGACTTCCACCAGACATGAAAGGAGATCTTTATGAAAATATTTGCAGAGAAATAAAAAAAGAAATTCCAGATATTCATATTCATGGATTCTCCCCTGAAGAAATTCTGTATGGGGCAGATAGATCAAATACAACTATTGAAGAATTTCTAAAAAGAATGAAAGAGGCAGGGGTGGGAACACTTCCTGGAACATCAGCAGAAATTCTTGATCAAAAATTGAGAGATAAAATCTCACCAGGAAGAATAAGTGTAGATAATTGGGAAAAAGTCATCAAATCTGCTCATAAAATGGGAATCAATACAACATCAACTATGATGTTTGGACATTTAGAAACAATAGAAAATAGGATTAACCATATTGTAAAATTAAGAGAAATTCAAAAAGAAACAGGAGGGTTTACAGAATTTGTTCCACTTAATTTTATTCATTCAGAAGCACCAATGTACAAACATCAATTACATGAAGGTATCAAACAAGGAGGTAGCGGAAACGATGTTTTACTCACACATGCAATTGCAAGAATAATGTTAAACAACTCTATTGATAATTTACAAATGTCTTGGGTAAAAGAAGGGCAAAAAATGTCACAATTATTGTTAATGTGGGGGGCAAATGATTTTGGTGGAACATTAATCAATGAAAGTATTTCAACATCTGCAGGTTCAGAATATGGTCAACTACTAAAACCCAAAGAAATTAGAAGAATGGTAAGAGAAATTAAACGAATTCCAGCAGAAAGAGACACAGAGTATAATATTCTAAAAAAGTTTGAAAATGGAAAAGAAGAAGAAGATAGATTAGACAAAATTGCAAATACTTCTCAATTTGGATCATATGTAGAGCTGATCAAAATTAATAAATTTAATTATAAAAATCCAAGAAGAAAATAATTGTACATAGTAGAAAAAGCATTAAATCATTCAAAAAAAATAGGTATTGATGAATGTGAAATAGTTTCAGTAAAGAAAAAAACCACAACGGTTAGAATTACAGATTCTGAGATTGCAGAAATTAAACAAAATTTTGATGAAACTTATGGAATTAGAATTATTCATCAAAAAAAAATTGTATCTAGTCAAACAACAGATAAACAAAATATCAATAAAAATATTGAAAATATTTTTAATACAATGTCAAATCTTAAACCAAGAGAATTTTGGAAAAAATTACCAGACAAAGTATCAATAAAAAAAATCGATGGAACATTTGATAAAAAATTGGAAAATGTTTCAGGTTCAAATGCTATCGATATCGCACAAAATATGATAAATTCTACGATTAATGACAAAGTTAGTACGATAACAGGTTCATTAAATATAGTTTCCGAAAATTTTCAATTAGAAAATTCCAACGGATTAAAATTTGCAGATAAATCCACATACATTACAGGAATTATTAATGCAGAATCAGAATTTGGAAACATACCAGTATCAGGCATAGGTCATGCAAGCAGTAGAACATTGTTAAATTTTTCAGCACAACAAATAGGTAATGATGCAAAAAATATGTGTGTTAAAGCAATCAATCCACAAAAGATTGATTCTGGGAAATATTCTATAATTTTTGAACCATATTCAGTAGGAGAATTACTGGCATTTGTGATTGCAGCAAATTTTAATTTTAAAACATTTGTAGAAAAAAAGAGTTGTTTCTCAAATGATCTTGATAAAAAAATAGGAATTGAAGAATTAAATTTAATTGATGACCCACATGTTCAAGAAGGGATCGGAACAAAATCAGTAGATGATGAAGGCATAGAAACTCAAAAAAGGAATTTAATAGAAAATGGGATTTTCAAAAATACCTTTTCAAATCTTTATGATAGTTTTAAAGAAGGAATAAAATCAAGCGGAAATGCATCAAGAGTAGGTTCACCAATGGGAAGAAGTTCAGAACCAATTACAATTTCTGCACCACATAATTTAAAGATAAATTCAGGAACCAGTTCTCAAAATGACATGATAAAAGATACAAAACGTGGATTATTAGTTGGAAGATTATGGTACACATATGCGGTAAATCCAATTAAAGGAGATTTTTCATGTACTGCAAGAAGTGGGATACATTTTATTGAAAATGGTGAAATAAAAAATTCTGGAAAATCAGTACGAATAATTCACAACCTTGCAACCATGCTAAAAAATATCTCTGAGATAGGAAATAATCAAAGAAATGTCATCCAATGGGCATCATTGCCATCCATTACACCATCAATTAAAGTAGAAAATATTACAGTTAATTCAATTTGAACATGAAATACAGGCGTAAATCACTTGAAAAATGTGACTGCTAAATAAACAACATATCCAACTGTAAGACAAACACCCATTGCTCTATTGATTATTCCAGTTTTTAGTGCTATTAGTAATGAAAGACTGAAGAGAATCATTATTGCATAATCAACATAAACATCAGAGGTAATCATCACACCGCCAAGGGTTGCACCAACACCCATAATCATCAAAATATTGTAAATGTTACTTCCGATTATATTTCCAATTCCAATATCAGTATGACCTTTTCTAATTGCAATTATGGAAGTAATTAATTCTGGGAGAGATGTGCCAATTGCAATTACAGTTAAGCCAATAATTTTTTCAGATAAACCAAATTCTTTTGCCAAAATAACTGCATTATCAACTGTAAGAATTGCTCCAACATACAAAAGACCAATACCTAATCCAATAAATCCAATAGATTTAAGATAAATATTTTTTTTATCTTGAGTTATTTTTTCAGAATTATCTTTTCTCTGTTTTAATGCATCTTTGAATGTATAAATTGCAAATACACACAACCCTCCAAGTAACAAAATTCCATCATACTGAGAAATATCACCATCAATTGAAATTAATACAAGTAAAGCAGATACACCCAACATTATCGGAATTTCTTTTTTTAATACAGATTTTCTTACTGCAAGTGGAACAAGAATTGCTGCAATACCAATAACCATACCAACATTTGCAATATTACTTCCAACAATATTTCCTAAAATTATTGCACTATGTTCTCCTGCTGCAGCAACACTTGCTGCAAGTTCAGGAGTAGAGGTGCCATAAGCTACAATAGTCATTCCAATTACAAGATTACTTATTCTAAATTTTTTAGCAATGGCAACACCACCACTAACTAACCAATTACCACCAAAACACAACAATACTAATCCAACTACAGTTAGAATTGCACTTACTACTATTTCCACAATAAATTCTCAGTTAGGGATTGTTTAAAGGAGATGATATACCATAATTTTACAATTCATGTTAATTCCATCTAATGTTTTTTAGAATATTAGATCAAATTACTAAGATTAGGCACAAAATAAGTGTAAAAAAACCAGCTAGAAAGATCAACAAAGCTCAAGTCAAAGACTAATAAAGTAATGTACCGTACCATACAGTATGATGCGAGCAAGACTAACATACGTTCCACTAGAGGTGGCAGATCAATTTGAGGATTTCATCATAAAGCGCGATGAACAAGTTTTAGATGCAGTAAAAGCAAGAACAAAAGATTACAGTACATTATCTTTATTGAAATTATTGTATCAACTCAGAGGAAATTCTATGACATTTTCAGAATTGTATTCAAAATCAAAGATTAGAATGAAAAAATCATTTCTAAATTATCTACACCTATGCGTAGATTACAATTTTGTCAAAAAAGAGCCAAGAGGAGCAAATATGATATATTCAATTACAGAAAAAGGGCAAATCATGTTGAATCTATTTATTCATAAAAACATTCAGATGTAATAAAAAATATTTCAACACATAAAACGTATGCTTAGTTTGAGCAGCACGTCGTTTAATTCCAAAAAGTGTACACTAGTAGTAAATGGGTCTAGGAACAAAACAAGTATGGAAATGTGATGTTTGTAATCATGAATGGTTATCAAGAAATGAAAATAAACCAATTAGATGTGCAAGTTGTAAAACACCGTATTGGAATAAGTTTGAAAGGAGTATGAAAAAACATGAATAGTTCTATAATCATGACAATAATAGGATTAACAGTACTAACGACAGCTACATTAGGGTATGGAGCAATACTTGCCACACCATTAGAATTTAATTTAATTGGAGCAAGCGACAATACAGCAGTAGGATCAGCAAGAGCAAATGTAACTTCAATAGATTTCATTCAAGAAGTAGGAAGTAATGGAGTAATTCAAATAAATGGAACAAATTTTTCAGTAGGAAATGAAGATACAGTAAACGCACATGTGTTTCAAGTATGTCTGACAATGGAGGGTCCCATAGGGACATTTATCCCAGCAGCAGGAGAAAGTCCAGCATGTACATCAACAACATCCATTGCAGCTAGTGCAATACACACAGATCATACCATTAACTTTCCAACTACAATGAATGTTACAAGTCTTCAAAACATTAGTGTATCAGTAGAAGAAACTACATAATCAAAGTTTAAGAAAATTTTAATTCAAATAATCACATGAAAATAAAAAAATAGGCATAAAAATTTTCAATTTTGGTAAAATAAGACTATTTCAGATTAATTGTTGTAGAAACATTCCACAAAAATTTACATAAACTAAAAATATTATTTGTCATTTCAGGGGCATCCGTACATAACGAAATATCAGAATTTTCATTCATGAAATCATTTGTATTAGTGGAATCAGACATGAACATTTGTATATTTTCAAAAACAGTTATTCTGCCATTAGAAGGGAGCTTGCCAATTTTATTTTCAGTAGCATTAAGTCGTTTAATGTAAGGTATCATTAGTTTTTCATCAGAATCAGTAATCAAGAAAACAGTTCCTCCATTTTTTTTACATACTTTGATTTTATCAGGAATGTCACTATGATACATTCGCATAACATCTTTAATTGAAGTTACAATGTAAACAATATCTTTTGCAGTTTCCAATGCAAGACTAATACCAGAATAAACATTTTCTAGTCCTTGAATAACCCTGAATGTAGGCATAGATGTTCCAAAAGGAGTAGAAACAACGCCATTAACTCTTTTGAGAATATCTTTTTTAATTTTATTAATACGTTCAATGTCTTTTTTCTTCTTTTGTAATACCAAATCTATAGAATTTTCAGGATCAGTAGGGATACATAATTTTGGACTAGACAAAGTCATAGAAACAAAACCTTCACTGACTAACTCATCTATTTTTCTATAAATTTTATTTCTATCAATTTTCATCTCTTTTGCCAAAGACCCAGTAGTGGTAGGACCTAATCTTAAAAGAGTCATGTAAATCTGACCAGATTGAAAATCTAATCCCAATGCAGAAGAAAATGCCAAACTGACATCATTAACATGTTCAATGATACCGAGTTCAGTTGAAGTATGATCAAAATCAGTTTTTTGTCTTTGCAATGACAATAATACAAATTTTTAGTTAATACCAGTCAAGGTGTTCAAAATGAACAAGATGTTCATAGAAACGATCAATTCAAAAAAAATATGCTCAAAATAAGCATACCCACTCACTTTAGACAGAATAACGCATCCAAAGTATGGAAAAAGATGTTATCGAAAGAAGAAATGTAATGATAAGTGGATTTAAAGTAAAAGAATCAGCAAATGATAATTTTGGAATAAGAGGAACATCACAAAGAGGGTTAAAAGAATCACTTCAAAAAACTGAAAATGAACTAATGGAGGGACTATTTGAACAAAATCCAGCATACAACCAAACAATAGCCACATTGAAACAATTCAACGAGTATAAACTGCAATTAGCAAAAAATCAAGTAGAAAGAGAGTTAAAACTCTCAAAAGCTTTTGAACAAAGAGTAATTCAAAATTTAAAAAATGTTGCAAATAATGAAAGAAAGTTAAAAGAACAAAAATTTCATCTTCAAGAAAAAATGAACAAAGCATCAGATAAACTATCAGATTCAGAAAGACTCATGACAATAGGAGAGCTTGCAACAAGATTCAGCCATGATGTCAAAAATCCCCTCACATTAATCCAAACTCAGCTTGAAGTTCTACAATTAAAATTCTTAAAAGAAAGTGATAAAGATACCAAAGTTGCATTTTTACGAATTTTTTATGCTTTATCTGGAATCACACACATGGCAGAGCAAGTTTTAGATTATTCTCGTGAAAAACCATTACAAATAACACAAACTAATCTATCAGATATTTTGAAATTATGTATAATGGGAATGGTTATTCCTGAAAATATCAGAATCACATTGCCAGAAAAAGATTGTCCCATATTATGTGACGATTATCAAATAGGAATTGTGTTTAACAATTTAATTTTAAATTCCATAGAATCACTAGAAGATGGAGGAGAAATTAAAATAGATGTAAACAATCAACCAGACAATATAGTTATAGAATTTCAAGATTCAGGTCCAGGAATTTCAAAAGACATAGTTGAGAAAATATTTGAACCCATGTTTAGTACTAAACAGAAAGGTACAGGATTAGGGTTAGCAAGTTGTTTTAGAATAATAAAACAGCACAAAGGAACAATTGATGTACAAAATAATCCAATGAAATTTTTGATTAAACTTCCAAAAGAACAATAGAACATAAACTAAGAAATAGATTAAAAGGAGTTTGTAAAATTAAGTACTCATCATAGGGGGGGAATTAGAAACAGGAGATTCTTTTATTGGAAGACTAAAATAAAAAATAGAGCCTTCTCCCAATGTACTTTCCACACCAATTAATCCATCCATACTACGAACTATTCCTTTACAAATAGACAATCCAAGACCAGAACCACCATGTTCTCTAGTGGTTGAAGCATTTACCTGATAAAATTTTTGAAATAGATTTTTTTGATTATCTTTTGAAATTCCTATACCATTATCTTTGACATAAAACGTAACATATGGATCATTTCTTTTTGTAGCAATTTCAATTTTTCCATTTTCAGGTACAAAATCAATTGCATTAATTATAAAATTTTTCAATACTTGTTCAATACGATTTTGATCTCCAGATACAACAGAATCATCATTGCATGATAAAATAAAATCAATATTTTTTTCGTTCATAATGGATTCATATTCATTATAAACAGATTGAATTATTTTGCATGAAGATAAATCAGAAAAAGTAAATGCCATTTTACCTAAATCAAGTTTTCGTGCATCCAACAAATCACCAACCATTGTTACTAATTTATCGGCATTATGATGGATTTTTTCAATACTTTGACGTTGTTTTGGATTTAAAACACCATAAGCATCTTGTTCTAAAATGGAACACCAACTAATTATTGGAGTTAATGGCGTCTTGAGTTCATGTGAAATCATAGATGTAAATTCAGATTTTAGTTGATCAGCTTTTTTAGCTTCTTCTATAAGATTTGTTACAATATTACTCCTCCATTCTAATTCTTGAAGATATCTTTTTTCTATTTTCTTTTGTTCAGTTAGTTCAGATATTGTTTGTTTTAGCTGTATTTTTGTTTCATCCAAAAAGTGAATTTTATTTTGTAATTCATTATCTTTATTTTCTAATTCGGATATTTTTGATTCATAATTTTTTGATTTTTCAATAAATTTTTCACTCAATTTATTTATAGAATCACCCAATTGTCCTAATTCATCATCTTTTTCTATTTTCAATAATGTTTTACCATCATCTGAAATCAAATCAGTATTTTTGGTGAATTTTTTAACCTCTAGCAACACATGTCTTACCAAAAGAATAGCAATAACTCCAAATGCAAAAATAGTAGTTATAGAAATACTAAAAAATAGGAATTTATCAGCAGGAGCAGAAAAATAATATCCATAAAACATCAAACCGGTCATTATTGCAAGAAATGATCCAATTTTTATCAAAAATCTTGTCAACATATCTAAAAAGTAATACTTCTAATCTTTTGTCAAGCAATGTGTCATCAAACTAAACAAGCTACAGCTAAACTTGTCATCTAAGAACAAAATACAATGGCATCAGTAATTGTGGTTGAAGATAATGTAGATTCTATGGGAGTATTATGTGAATTTTTACAAATTAAAGATTTGGATGTGATCGGACGAGGAAAAAATGGACAAGATGCCATAAAATTGTATAATCAACTTCATCCAGATGCCGTGATTATGGATGTAATGATGCCTGAATTTGACGGATATTATGGATTAGAAGGAATCAAAAAATCAGATCCAAATGCCACAATAGTCATGGTTACAGCAGACAAGACAGATAAAACTAGGAAAAAATTGATGGAGTTGAATGCATCAGCAATTTTATACAAACCAAATGATGTAAACAAAATAAAACCAACAATTGAAAAATTAGTAAGTAAAAAAATTCAATCAGTCAAATTTTAAGAATATATATAATTTGAAAAAATTCAATGCTCAATAAAGTAATTAGACAGAACAAATCGTCGTAATTAGTGCAAAAGAAATTTCCAGAAGCTGAAATATTTGAAACAAAGAAAATAGAATTAAAGAGTCCAATAATTTTTGCAGGGTTTGTAGGAGCAGGATTAGTTGGACCTGTGGCCATAAATCATATCATTGAAAAATTAAAAATGGAAGAAATAGGGGTGATGAGATCAAAATACCTTCCACCATCCACAGTATTCATGAATGGTAGATTACGTCATCCATTTAGATTCTATTCAAATCAAGAAGGGACTGTTTGTGCAATAATTTGTGAAATAACATTAAGGATGGAAGGACTTTATTCTCTAGTATCATCAATTTTAGATTGGGCAGATGAAAAAGGATCAAAAGAAATAGTGATTTTAGATGGCGTTGCAAGTACTCAACACGATGATAAAGCATATTGTGCAGCCGAAGAAGACCTAATCCGAACAATGGCTGACAAAGACATCAGCATGATTCCCCAAGGATTCATCACAGGAATTCCAGGAGGAATTCTAAATGAATGCCTAGTAAGAGAGATTCAAGGTTTAACTCTATTAGCAAAAGCAGATAAAGTTGCACCAGATTCAGCGGCGGCCTCCACATTAATTGAAGCACTAAACAGGCTCTATGATATGGATATTGATACAACAGATCTTCAAAAAGACCAAGAACGGATAAGTTCAGAATTTAGTGAACTGTCTCAAAAATATGTCGAACATAGAGAAGAGTTGGCTGGAATGTATATGTGATCGAGATAATGGGCAAATTCTTTTATTCACAATACAGGAGCATCAAAACATGACACTAACCTACAAGAAAGCAGGTGTAGATATTTCTAAAATTAAACAAAGTCAAAAAGCAATTGGAAAATTAATTTCATCAACGCACAAACTTCAGAAAAAAGCAAAGATGACACATGGATTTGGACATTATGCAGGAATTGTAGAGATTCCAGGTGGAAAACTTTTGGCAACCCACACAGATGGAGTCGGAACTAAAGTAGTTATTGCAAATATGATGAAAAAATACAACACGATAGGAATTGATTGTGTTGCAATGAATGTTAATGATATAATTTGTATTGGTGCAACACCAATATCATTTGTTGACTATATTGCTTCAAACAAAAATGATGTAACAATTTTTAAAAAAATTGTTGAGGGTCTAGTTAGCGGTGCAAAAAAATCATCCATGCCAATAGTAGGGGGAGAAACTGCAATAATGCCCGATGTAATTGAAGGAAAAGGGTTTGCATTTGATTTAGCAGGTATGGTAGTGGGGTTATTGGATAAAAAAAATATGATTCTTGGAAATAAAATTAAATCAGGAGATGTGATAATTGGTGCAAACAGTACAGGATTTCATTCAAACGGATATTCACTTGCAAGAAAAGCATTACTAAAAAAATACACAATAAATGACAAAGTAAAAGGAGTAGGAAAAATAGGAGAGACAATGCTCAAACCAACTGAGATTTATACAAATCCAGTATTAGAAATGATTCAAAAATGCAAGATTAACGGTCTAGCACACATCACAGGAGGAGCATTTACCAAACTATTAAGGCTAAAAAATATAGGATATCAGATTGATTCACTACCAAAAATCCCACCAATTATGGGGCTAGTAGAAGAACAAGGAGTAAAATCTGAAGAGATGTACAAGACATTCAACATGGGAGTAGGTTTCTGTGTAGTTGCACCAAAAAATCAAGTAACAAAAATCAAATCAATCTTCAAAAAACACAAAATCTCAAGTCAAGAAATAGGACAAGTAATTTCTAAAAAAGGTGTTTTTGTAAATTCTTCAAAAATTGCTTAATTTAACAATAACAAAATAATTTTAAACCTGATATTACCTTATATGACATATTTCTTTGGTTTTATCAGAGGAAAATGAGTGAGGCCCATTTTATTCAAACAATTATCGGAATAGGTATTCTTCTTTTTGCAGCAAAATTAATGGCAGAACTTTTCCTTAGATTAAAACTTCCAATTGTATTAGGAGAACTTTTAGCTGGAATGATAGTAGGGCCATTTGCATTAGGGTCATTTTTTATAATTGACGGAAAACAATTATTGCAAATCAACGACGAGATTAAAATTCTTGGAGAAATGGGAGCAATTGTAATTTTATTTATGGCAGGACTTGAAATGACTCCAAGAGAATTTCTCAAAGGAGGTAAAGCGTCATTTACAGTAGGAACATTAGGGGTTGTAGTTCCATTCTTTGCAGGTCTTGTAGTTTTTCAATTATTTGGATTTGAAACATTAGAATCAATGCTAATTGCTACTGCACTTACTGCAACAAGTATTGCAATTTCTATTCAAGTACTCAGTGAATTTGGAAAAATAAAAACTCCAGAAGCTAGATTGATCATAGGTGCTGCAGTAGTAGATGACATTTTAGCAATTGCAGTATTATCAGTTGTATCATCAATTGCAGGATCAGATGGGGGTATAGATAACATAGATATCACTCAAGTCACTTGGACAATTTTACAAGTATTAGGATTCTTTGCAATCATGCTTATTGTTGCAGTAGTGGTAATTCCAAAAGTCATTACTCCAAAAATTTGGAAGGCAAAAGGAAGTGTGGAGGGAATTGCTACTGCGGCATTTTTTGGAGCAGCTGCGCTTGCAGGTTCAATAGGATTATCACCAATTGTAGGTGCTTTTGCAGTAGGTATGGCACTATCCACTACCAAAGTGTTTGAAAAAGTAGAAAGTTATGTTGGAAAAATAGGTTTGATTTTTGCGCCACTATTCTTTGCAATAATTGGAGCACAGGTAGACTTGAGAGCAGTAGACTTGAATATTTTGATACTAAGTGGAGCAGTAATTGCAGTTGCAGTTGTAACAAAATTGTTTGGATGTGGTTTACCAGCAATGTGGTTTTTGAAAAGTAAGGCACAGG
>Ga0209992_10001954_pt1 | contig 20068 bp, 32 predicted proteins | sample 2SBtaG_2_FD_182564 | JGI IMG/M metagenome (GOLD analysis project Ga0209992, IMG submission 182564) | Deep subsurface microbial communities from Kolumbo volcano to uncover new lineages of life (NeLLi) - 2SBTROV12_ACTIVE470 metaG (SPAdes)... | ecosystem: Environmental > Aquatic > Marine >... | reverse complement strand
GCGGAAATGGGTATTGATCCTCAAGACCCAAGCGCTGTAGCTCAACTCTTAGAAGCTCAAAAGGCTCCTCAGGAAGAAGTCGTAGAACAAGAAACAGCAGAAGCAGAAGTAATTCCTATGCCTGTGCAAAAACCAATTCCTATGCCTGTGAAAAGACCCACGAGTATAGAGGATGCAGAAATTGCATTAGAAGCTCAAGAAAGAGAAATAGATTATAAAGATGCTCTTCGCGCTGAACTTGATTCTGTTGAAGGCACAAAAACTTCTTTACATTTAGATAATAAAGATTTTCCTACGTTAGGTTCAGGACATTTAGTTACTGATAAAACTCCTGAAATTCTTTCCGCTATAGGTGTTTCTGATGAGGTTATTTCAAAGTTTAACGACAGTATAAAAAACATAAAAGATAAGGAAGAAATTGATATAGGTTTGACAGATCAAAATAGACAAGATTTAAGAGACTATAGTATCAATGAGAAAGAAAACTTGATCCGAAGTTTAATTCCTGCTTTTGATTCTTTACCAGATTCATTAAAAACCCAATTAATGAGTTCAGCTTATCGAGGCGGTATAACTGCTTCCGAAAATACTATTAAATTAATTAATGCAGGTGAGTGGGAAAAAGCATCTAAAGAGTTTTTAGATCATGATGAGTATAAAAAATACAAGGCTTCTGGTGAAGCAGAGGGTATTGTTAATAGAATGGAAGCCTTGTCTGCAGAGTTACTTAAAATGGTTAAATAGAGGAGGAGGAAGTGCCATACGCTATACGCAAGCGTGGAGAAAAGTATCAAGTTTTGAATACACGATCAGGACAAGTGAAAGGAACTCATTCTACTAAGACGAAAGCTACAAAACAAATGCGAGTCCTCTATTTGATTGAGGAGGACGGTGATGATAAAGTTAGGCGCAAGGACACAAAACGGAGGAAGAAATGAAAGCTAACCAAATTTCGGGACCTAAGAAACATAACAAATCTAAGGTTTCCAATTATTCACAGATACCTGTTGATCAGTTTTCGCACAGGACAAAACGCGCTGATTTGCGTGGAAGTCCTGATTATGCGTATGAGCATCGAGGTCGGCAATACGCTCGTCATGGTGTTTATTCCTCTAAAGGAAATTGATTACCGATGATATTATCAGGAGCCTAGACGAAGCTAAAAATACTGTCAAAGAAACTTTAGCTTCTGGCTCTCCTGATACTTATGCCGACTATAAAAATTTAGTTGGTGTAATTTATGGGCTTGACATGGCTGTGGGAATTATTAATACTTCTGTTCAAAATTATCTTAAAGAACAAGAGGAAGACTAATGCAACATGCTCATATGGGTGGCGCAGTCACCAATGATCAATGGATTACTGAAGAAGAAGTAAAAGACCCCACACCACTTCCTGCAATACCTAATTTTAGAATACTGATAAGACCAGTATCTATTAGGGACACTACTAAAGGAGGTATCATACTTCCGCATAAAGCTAAAGACGATGTTCAATATTTAACAACAGTTGGACGAGTTGTAGCCTTGGGGGATTTAGCTTATCAGGATGAAGAAAGATTTCCGAAAGGTCCTTGGTGTGAGGTAGGAAATTATGTTTGTTACGGTAAACATGCAGGAACACGTTTTTTGTATATGGGAGTTATGTTTGTTATCATGAATGATGATCAAATACTTATGAGGGTAGAAGAACCTGGGAGTTTAGACCCGATGTTTGTTCTTACTGGATAAATGGCAGCAACAACTAATTTAGGCATAGATAAGCCAACTGTCGGTGGATCAGACAATGTTTGGGGAACAACTCTAAACACAGGTTCTGACAATTTTGATACGGCTATTGCTGGAACCTTAAGCAAATCGGTAGCTGGCTCATCTAATGTGTCTCTCACAGACGCAGAAGCCCTCAATGCAAATCACATATATACAGGGGAACTGACAGGTAATATAGCTGTTCATGTTCCTATTAAGTCTCGTAGATACCAAGTATTTAATAATACTTCTGGTAGTTTCTCTTTAAAGGTTAAAACTTCTTCAGAAACTAATGGAACAACAGTTGAGCAGGGAACTTCAATGGTTCTGTTCTGTGATGCTACCTCTGTTATGGATGGCACTTCGGGAGCAACTGGTGCTTCTTCGGTAACAGACTTTACTACAAATAACTTAAAGGTTCCTGTTTGTGCTTCGGTAACAAATCTTGTAGCTGCCAAAGGTTCCTTTACCACAAAAGTTTCTGGAGTAGCTGCTGAATTTAGCGGAGTAGTGTCTACCTCTGGATTGGTGGCTGTAACAGGATCATTTACAACTAAAGTATCAGGAACAGCAGCAGAGATTTCAGGTGCTGTTAGTGTAGGTGATGGTTTTTGGGCTGAAGGTGGAGCAATATTTAATGAGGCAGGTGCAGATAAAGATTTTAGAATAGAGTCTGCAAGCATTACTGATATTGTTAAGGTGGATGCTGGCGATGATACTACCAGAATTAAAGGTTTTATTTATGAACAACAGACGATTGAAGCTTCTGTATCTTCTGCTACTCACACTATTAACTGTGCTTTGGGAAATGTTCATGATCTTACCTTTTTAAATGATTGCTCTATAGGTTTTTCAAATGTTGCGCCCGATGGTCGTGCTCAAGATGTTACTCTTATAATTCGCAGAACGGCAGCAGCATCAGTTTCTTTTAATCCAATAATTTTAACTGCTGGAGGAGTTACCTTAGGTTTGGCTGATACTAGTGGAAGGACAGACGTTCTTACGATGTTTACTGTCGATGGAGGAACTAGTTTTTATACAGCTTCTTCTTTCTTAGCAGCAGCAACGGTAGCAGCTTAATGGGGGTAAATAATGAAGCTAGACGATATATGCTTATATAGATTTTTTAATGATACCGAAGGTGAAAACTGGAAAAAGCATTTAGACAAAATCGGAATTGTATACAAAGATTTGAGATATGATCCTGAAACTCATGAGATGGAAAATGTTTATAAACCTATTTCGACTTGGGTTAGAAACGAAACTCCCATAACTACTCTTCCTCTTTTAACGTATTTGATAGTTCATGAAGACCCTTCAGACGCAGAATATTATTTAACTAAAACGGCTGTAGTGCATAGAACCCTTAAGGCTATAAAGGAAGACGATGCTCTCATTTAAGCAACAATTAACTGTCAGACCAGGAGGATCAGAAACCTTTAATTCTTCTGGTACTTTCAGTATGCCTCCCTGTGTAAGCTATGTCAATATTTCTGGAACAGGAAGCACTGGCTCTGCTGGCAATTCTGGAAACGCTGGAAATGACGGAAATGATGGAACAGGCGGAAATGCTGGTGGGGGCGGAAGTGCAGGAAACGGTGGCGCAAAAGGACTCAAAGGAGCAGGAAGCCATACTCCTGGTGCTGGTGGAGCAGGGGGAAATCCAGGTCCTTCTAGCGCAGGTTCAGCAGGAAATGCAGGAAGCGGAGCGTCAGGTGGGTCTGGTGGCTCTGGAGGCTCTGGTACAAGTCCAGCAGGAGGTGGAGGTTCAGGCGGTGCTGGAGGTACTGCGCCTAACACACCAGGCAATCCTACAGTTAAAGGTGGTACAAATCCTCCTACTCCTGGTACTGGCGCAGGTGGCGGAGGAGGTGGTGGCTCTGGCGGTGTCGGTTCTTCAGGAAATTCTGGGGGTGCTGGAAGTGACGGAAACGCAGGAAACGCAGGAAATACTGGATCAACTGGCTCTACAGGAACCGCTACCACAATGGTTCATTCAGCAGATGGAACTATAGCTACTTATGCTGGCGGAGCAGGTGGAAACGGTGGATCAGCAGGAAATGCTGGAGCAGCAGGAACAGGTAACGCTGGAAATCCAGGCAACGCTGGCACTTCAGGTGGTGGTGGTGGAGGAGGCGGAGGCGGAACTGGCTCTCCAACCACAGCAGGTAGTGCTGGTTCTGCAGGTTCTGGCTCTAATGACGGTGGTGGAAACGGAGGTGCAGCAGGTTCTTCAAGTCCTTCTGACGGTGGTGATGGAAATGCTGGAAGTGCTGGTTCGGCTGGAAATGCTGGATCAGGTGGTTCTGGTGGGTCAGGTGGAGCAGGAGGAAGTGGTAATCCAGGAAGCAGTGGCTCCTCAGGTACTGACTCAGATTTTTTAAAGGAACAAAACGATTATACTATTACAGTAGGTAACACTGGAGGAGGAACGATTACAGTCTCATGGCCTCCACAATAGAGTTTATAGGTGCAGAAGATGATTATGATGTCATCCCTGAACCTTATCCCTCTAGGAAATTTATTCCAGATTGGTTTAAAAAGTTAGATAGTAAACTTTCTGTTAAATTAACTTCTAGCACAATAAAAAGATGTCCTCCTTTTTTAGATGCTATGCAAGCTGGATGGATCATCCCTTTGGCTGGTGATGTATATTTTAAAGTTAATGAGGATTGTTCAGGAATAACCTATGAGTGGACTTATCATAAACCTTTAGTAGAAAATCATGGAGTAGAACAATTATCAGGAGTGATTAAACATCCTTCATATCCTACACACCCAATGAAGTTTTTAAACTATTGGCAGATAAAGGTAAAAAGAGGTTGGTCATGTTTATTTGTCCCTCCTCTAAATAGAGCGAACAAAAATTTTGAGTGTATCTCAGGAATAGTTGAGTGTGATAAATATGATGAGTATATAAATTTTCCTTTTATTTGGAAGACACCTAATTTTGAAGGAGTTATAGAAGCAGGAACACCTTTGATACAAGTTATTCCTTTTAAAAGAAATACTCTTAAAAAAGATTTTAAGTGCCGAAAACAAACTAAGAAAGAAATAGCTCACTTAGCCTTGACTAGAAGACGTAGAGGTTCACACGAAAGTTACTATAGGGATCAGTTATGGGTCAGGAAATGAATTGGGCAATACCTCCTTCTCACGATGGTTTAGGAGAAGAACAATGGGCTTATTGGGACGATGCTTTTACTGATGATGAGCTTCAACAAATAATTGATTTGGGTGATTCTCGTCCCAAAGAATATGCTGTTGTAGGAGTAGATGGAGAATATGTGCAGGAGATTAGACATAGCCTAGTAAACTTTATGGACGATAAATTGATTATGGAGAATATACCTTTTCTTCTTCAAAAGCTTACTTTCATCTGTAGAAGATTAAATGGCATGTGTTTCAATTTTGATTTATCTGGGTTTCATGAGTCTTTTCAATATACTACCTATGATCCTTCAGATGCAGAAGATACTGGTGAGAAACAAATAGCGGAATATACTTGGCACTTAGACAAAGGACCAGGAGGAGATAGACCTCCCAGAAAACTCAGTATGGTTCTAAGTTTGATGAGTCCTGAAGATTATGAGGGCGGTGAGTTTGAAATAAAGACAGGAGTTGAAAGCCAAAAATTGCCTACCAAGAAGGGACGAGTTATAGTTTTCCCTAGCTGGACTTTGCATAGAGTAACACCAGTTACTAAAGGAATAAGAAGAACTGTTGTTGTGTGGGTAGGAGGCCCAAAATTTAGATGAAGTACAGATATACTATAGAAAGTCATGATTCTAAAAACAAGACCTTTAAAGTAAAGGTATCCTGTATAGATGTTGCTGGTTACTCTGGCGTGATTCCTATTCCATATCCCACAAGTTTAGGTGTTCCTGATTTTGCTGACAATAGAATAGATGAGCAAATCAAAACATATTTCAAAGGAGACCTATATAATTGGGGAGGCGAAGAAAAAAATAAAGCTAACGCATCTTCCATCAAAGCTCAAGCAGAAAGCTTGGTAGGAAAAGCAGTTGAGTTTGATCATTCCTTAAAAGATGAGGAATGGTTAGATCAATCTGAAAGGTTGCGTCCTCTTTCACAATGGTACGAAGATAACGGAGAATAAAATGAACCTCTTTCTAATAAAAGAGTATGACGTTGATAATATGTCAGATGATGAGATGGTAGCTGAGATGCTTCGCATTACTGCTAACACAAGAAAAGTATTTCGCCAGGTTCAAAAAATGAAACAAGAGTTGCGAAATAGAGGGCATCAAAACAAAAAGTGGGTTTCCTCTGAAGGTTTTGTTACTATAGGAGAAGAAACTGATAAGGCAGTAGCAAGAGTTGTTCTCAATCTTTATGAAAACATACCTTTGAAAACTGGAATAAAGAAAACCGCATGAGCCATTTAATTCTTATGTCTGGTGGTCCTGATTCTTTGTGGGCAGCGAAACACGTTTTAACCACAGAGACAGGACCTTATCATGCCTTGTATGTAGATATGCGTAGGGAAAATATTCACCAACCTCAATTAAATGCAGTAAAAAAACAAATAACTGAACTGAGAAAAATTTCGCCCATAAATCTTGTAGTTACTCCTAGTTTCATGGAGCCTAGAAAATATCAAGAGAAGGTAGACCCTCAATGCTTTCTCGCTTTTTCCAACACAGTTATCTTAGGTTCGTGTATTTGGTCTGTTCTTTTAGAAAACCCTACAATTAATAGGGTGTGGATGGGTATCAACAGACATGACATGTTGGAACAACTTAAAACCCCATTTAATAAAAGTCATTATGGAGATAAAGCTCCAGACGAAATCATAGATGAACTTAATTACAATGATCCTGATACATGGATTCCTCAAGTTAATATGATAGCAGAAAATATGGTCAAAGCTGTGGTAGAGGCATTTGATGGAACTAAACCTCGAAACCTTTCTTTTAGGTATGTGCCTCTACATAAAACTAAAACTAAAATTAAAAAAGAACTTGGCGATCTTTGGGAGCTTTCATGGAGTTGCGCCTCTCCCATTAACGGAGAACCTTGTGGTTCTTGCTATCCTTGTAAAGAAAGAAATTCAGCATGAAAACGTGGGCAAGTTGGGAAGAAAAAGATATAGTTTATGAGATTATAGATCGAGAAAGTCCAGATATGATTCCAGATGAGGAGATTCCTCTTTATGGAACAGAGTTGTGGAGCAAGCTAAGTCCCAAAGAAATAAACAAAATAAGAGGACAATATGCCAGCAAAGAAATCTGTCAACTCTTTCATGGAGATTATGGTGGTGTAAAAGCTTTAGAGCGAATGAAAGAAAATAGACAGAAGGCTAATCTCAAAGATGATTATTGTGACGCAGCTTTAGACCACCAAATAAAAGATGAGAATAAACACTGCACAGTTTGGAAGAAACTGATTGATGATAACTTTGAGTGGTATCCTGTAAATAGTCATATGAGTGAGTGGTGTCAAGTCATACAAGATAGCAGTTGGGATGACCAGTTTTTACAGCTACAGGTCTTCGCAGAAAACTTAGCGGTAACAGCGCAACACGATTGGTCTAAAAACCTAAAGTTTAAAGATTTAAAAAATGCCTTAGAGAAAATTATGGCAGATGAGTCCAATCATGTAAACTTCGGAAAGAAAATTTTAAGGGATCATTTTAAAGAACTTTCCCCTGAGGAATTAAAACAAAAACAAGAATTGGCAAATTGGGTATATTTTGATGTATACTGTAATTTAAATCAAGATTGGTTTTGGGAAAGAATTGGGTATCCTCTTCCTCCTCAAGATCAATCATTTATGGATGAGGTGAGAAGGAAGCTTATTCCCTCCCTTAACTATGTTGGATTAGACGATCCTGTTAAAAGTTTTTACGGTGGGAATTAATAATGGCGGATACAACTAATTTAGGAATAACTAAACCTACTCCTGGTGGAGACTCAGGAACTTGGGGAACAACTTTAAATACAGGCGCAGATAATTTTGATACTGCCATAGCTGGAACTCTGACTAAATCTGTTGCTGGTTCCGCAGATGTTGCTTTAACTTCGGCTGAAGCTCTCAATAAAAATCATGTGTATACAGGAGCCTTAACTGGCAACATTGCTGTAGTTGTTCCCGACAAAAGCAGACAATATCAAGTCTTTAATAATACTTCAGGTTCCCATAGTCTTAAAGTTAAAACCTCTGCTGAAACTAACGGCACTACTGTAACACAGGGCGAGACACTTGTTTTGATGTGTACTGGAACTTCTGTCATTAGTGGTGTCACAGGAGCTTCACAAACATCTGTAACTGAGTTTACTGCCAATAACCTTAAGGTTCCTACATGTGCTTCAGCGACTAATTTTGTTGCTGCTACAGGCTCCTTTACTACCAAAGTATCTGGTGTCGCAGGAGAGTTTAGTGGAACAGTTTCTGCTGCTACCTTCGATGGTGCATTAACTGGTAACGTAACTGGAGACATAGATGGTGCAACAGGTTCTTTTTCTGCTTGTGTAAGTGCTACAAACTTTGTAGCTGCTACTGGTTCTTTTACTACCAAAGTTTCAGGTGTGGCAGGAGAATTTTCAGGGACAGTTAGCGCTGCTACATTTGATGGTGCTCTGACAGGCAATGTAACTGGAGATGTTGATGGAGCTACTGGTTCTTATTCAGCATGTATTAGTGCAACCAATATCGTAGGAGCGACAGGTTCTTTCACGACTAAGGTTTCAGGCGTTGCTGCTGAGTTTTCAGGAAATGTGAGTGCAGCAGAATTTTATGGTGGGGGTGGAAATCTAACAGGAATATCAGCATCCTTTACTGGTATTGCTTCAGACGTAACTCCAGATGGTGATGCTACTAGAGATTTAGGATCAGCAGCAGCAGAGTGGGATCAAGTTTATATGCGTTATCCTACCTTGTGGGAAAGACGTTTAAATATAATTTTGCTTGGTGTTTTAAATTCTGCTGGAACAATGAAAATGTTCGCATCAGGGCATTGTTGGGATCCTGCTTCTGGAAATACAACCTTAAACCCTGATATGAATGATAGTGTTGTAGGTGATTTTATACCGTCTGCTCTTGATGCTTCTACAGGATTTAATTCTAAGCCAGCAGGATACAAAGCATCAGATACCTCCACGATTATATTAAACACTGATGATATGGGAAGTGGTAATTATATCGGGCAAGTTATTATTAGTAAACAGAATATGGCTTCAACTTATGTCAATCTTTCAGGTCAATTTAGAAGTCATAGCCTTAACATTGGTGGAACCACAGCTTATAGACCTGAGGTGCAGCTTTGGTATAATGGTGGTAATGCTTTAAACACCGATACGACAAGATATGCTACTTCTAAATACGCTTATTGGTCAGTGTTCTTTTATGCGAAGTAAAAAATAAGGAGCGTAATAATGGCAACTAAAGAAGAAAAAATCGCTCACGCAAAGCAAGAAAGATTATGCGGTATTTCATGCTGGATGAACGGAGGACCACGAGGTCATGAACTTGATCCACGCTGGTCAGGCGATGATGGAAGAATTGTAGAAGACATCCAAATTATGTGGATGCGTTTAAAAATTCTTGAAGGAGGTTTGGATCTTCACACCACAACAAAGTATCTAACTATTATTGATGCAGAACAAACTGAGTGGGAAAGACTAGATGCTATTTATGAAAATGTCAAAGCAACAGCAGAAGATGATTAAAGGAGAAGAGAATAGTCATGGGTAAACCAAAAGGTTTGTATGCAAACATTCATGCCAAGCGCAAACGCATCGCATCAGGGTCTGGTGAAAAAATGCGTAAGCCTGGAACTAAAGGTGCGCCAAAAGCAAAAAATTTTAAACAAGCAGCTAAAACAGCAAAGGGAAAGAAAACATGATCTAAGAAGAAAAGTTTGTTATCATTAAAAATTATGTTAGGTTCATGAAACAGCGTTAATCGTTTGGAATCGCAACCAACGGAGATAAATATGACTGAAGAAATTACAGTAGAATCAGAAGCTACTGAACAAACATTCGAGATAGAGCAAGAAGAAGAAGCTCCCAAAAAGGCGGAGGATTCTGGTGCTCAAAAACGTATCAAACAACTTGTAAGGCAACGTAACGAAGCGAGGGAAAATCAAGATGCTCTAGCTTCGGAGGTCGAGGCTTTGCGAGGTCAGGTTGGTAATTTGTTGCAACAAAGCAAAGCTGCAGAAAGCGCTAACTTAAATTCTGATGAACAACTTTTAGGAGACAAGGTAACTTTAGCTAAAAGAAATTTTGAGGAAGCCTTTGAATCTGGAAATAAATCAGCTATGATTGAAGCTCAAGAAGCAATGACTGACGCTTCTACAGATTTAAAGTTACTTAAGGTGCGGAAAGCTTATATAGAACAAGAAGCACAAGCGCCCAAGCAGGAAACTGCTAAAAGGCAACAACAACCAAGACCAGACCCACGAGCCGAAGAATGGGCTGAAGATAATAAGTGGTTTGGTTCAGATAAAGTTATGACTGCTGCAGCGTATGCTATTGATGGTGATATACGCGATGAGGGTATAGACCCTGTGCAACAGCCAGATAAGTATTATGGGGAAGTTAATAAACGTATGCGTCAAGAGTTTCCCCACAAGTTCGATTCAGCACCGTCAAATGCTGCACAGGTGGTCGCAGGACAATCACGCACCCCTGCTACTGGCAAAAAGGTTAAGCTTACTCAAACTGAGGCAGCTACAGCCAAGAAGTTAGGAATACCACTTGATAAATATGCTGCTGAGAAAGCTAAGATGACCAGCAGTGATGATTACACAGTAATTGGATAGCGTGGAGGAAACGATGACAGGAAGAACACAGTCAAGGCAAGACAGACCGACTTACGAGGATGATTTTAATCCTCTAAAAATTCCCACTGAAGTCAAGAACAGGTTTCTTGATGAGGGTAAATCCCTTATGTGGGTTCGTCATATGATCAAAGGTGAAACTGATTGGATGAACTTGCGTAAGAAAGAGGAATTCGGTTGGACTCCAGTGAAAACTGATGAGTGCGAGGAGCTTGCCACTGCAGCAGTAACGGCACTACCAGATGATCGTTTTTCTGATTGTATTGTGAGGGGTGACTTGGTTTTAATGCAATGTTCTGCGGAAAAAGTAAATGCGAGAGCAGAATACTTTAGGAATAAAACGCTAGAACAAGAGGACGCTGTGAACCGTCAGTTGATGGCAACTAGTGATTCTCGTTTGCCTATATCTAATCAATCGCGCTCTCGTATAACCACAGGGAGACCACAATTTGATTCATAGTCTCCCACAACAAAAGGAGGTGACAGAGTATGTCTAGCTCAAAAAAGCTATCTGGCTTTCATCCTTCACGAGTTCGTGGTGCTGGTGCTAATTCGACAGGATTCAATGAATATCCTATCGCTAATGCTCGTTCTGGCTCCATTTATCAAGGTGATCTCGTAAAGGTTACGGCTGGAACCATCTGCCCCATTGCAGCTACAACTGACTTTGCGGTAGGTGTTTTTATGGGTTGTCGCTACGTTGATCCAACATCAAAGCAACCAGTTTGGTCTAAGTATTATCCAAGTGGTGTTAGCTCTGATGATAGCAATGTTTATGCTTTCGTAGACGATGACTCTCGTTCAACATTCATCATACAAGCAGATGCTTCGGTAACTGCTGGTGCAATGAATTCTTTCAACTTTAATGTAACGCTAGGTGCTGGTTCTGATGAGACAGGTCAGAGTGGTTTTGGTCTCAAAGCTGCTTCTGCTACTTCTGCTACTGCAGAAATTCGTCCCATCAGGTATTGGAACTCACCAGATAATGAGTCTAATGCAGATCGGGCGTTTCCAGAAGTTGAAGTTCGCATTGTTCAGCATATCGACAATCGTGCTATTGTATGTGTGGCATAGGGAGGGTGAAACATGGCTATTAATCGCGCAGATATTGCGAAACAACTACTTCCTGGCCTGAACGCAATCTTCGGTCTTGAGTATGGTTCAGTTGATAATGAAACTGACATTCTATTTGAGACAGAAAATTCGGATCGTGCTTTCGAGGAAGAAGTCCTCATGGCAGGTTTTGCTACTGCTCCCACCAAGAGTGAAGGTGCTGCAGTCCAGTATGACGCTGCTAAAGAGAACTACACTGCTCGTTATACGCATGAAACGGTTGCATTGGCTTATGCTATCACTGAAGAAGCATTTGAAGATAATTTGTATGATACCTTTGCGAAGATTCGTACTCGTGCCTTGGCTCGTGCTATGGCAAATACGAAGCAGACTAAGGGTGCTAACATCTTTAATAATGCTTTCAACGCTGCTTATCCAGGTGGTGATGGTGCAACCATGTGTTCGGATTCACATCCAACCATTTCAGATGGTGATCAAGATAATCTCTTGGCTGCTGCTGACTTGTCGGAAACCAATCTTGAGACTGCTCTCATTCAGGTTCAAAAAGCCAAGGATGATCGTGGAATTTTAATTGGTGCTGGTGCTGTATCCTTGCACATTGATCCAACCAATCAGTTCACTGCTGAGAGGATTCTAAATTCTCCTGGTAAAACTGGAACTGGACACAACGACATCAACGCTGTGAATAACATGGGTTTAATTCCGAAGGGGTATTATGTAAATCGTAGGTTTACTGATGCTAATGCCTACTTCATTTTGACCGATGTTCCTAACGGCACTAAGATGTTTGTTCGTTCACCACTAGGAACCAAGATGGAACCTGATTTCGATACAGGTAACTTACGGTTCAAAGCTCGTGAGCGTTACAGTTTTGGCTGGTCAGATTGGCGGGGCGTATACGGCTCTGCTGGTTCAAGCTAGGATTCGGAAGAAAACTAATAAATGGAGGGGGCGTGGTATTTCCATGTCTCCTCTTTTATTGGTATACTTTTTCGATAACATTTTAGAGGAGATGGAAGAGTGACTACACGAGTTTTTTCTACTTATGTGTCAACTGCTGCTTCTGCCAACGCCACTATTGTAGCAAGAAGGGCAAGACTAAAAAGTTTTGTTCTATATAATAATGGGGCTGCAGACGGTCTTTATACTTTTAAAGATGGTTCAGCTTCAGGAACTACACTAGTTCAAGTTATGGTAAAAGCTGGAGATACGGTTGATCACTTCATTCATGATATGGGAATCGAAGCGCCTAGTAGTGGAGGATTGCATTTAATTACTCCTACTTCAGGTGGTTTCGCTACTGTATTCTATGATTAATTGTAATTGCACAGATTGTTCCTGTGAAGATTGCCCTTGCGTAGAGGGGTGCGCTGAAGGTTGCGCTTGTTCTTGTAAGGTTCAAGACAGTGATAACGCATAGAGGTGAAAAGTTTTCAGGTTATAACAAACCTAAGAGAACACCAAAAAATAAAAATAAGAAGTTCGCTGTTTTAGCAAAGCAAGGCGATAAGGTGCGTCTTATACGCTTTGGAGACCCTAATATGAAAATTAAAAAGAACCAGCCTGGCAGACGAAAGAGTTTTAGAGCTAGGCATCGTTGTGATTCTTCTCCTCCAAGCAAGCTATCTGCTCGTTATTGGAGTTGTAAGAAATGGTAAATAAAGGATGAAACTGCTTCAAGGTATAGTCATAGCCCTAATACTTGGTTTTGGAGGTTGGGTTGTCTCTACAGTTTATGCCTTAGATAAAAGTTATAATTTAGTTGAATTTCGTTTAGAACTGGTGGAAGAAAACTACAAGATGCTCAAAGATATTTGGGAGGATGCTGGATACAAGGAGTAGGAAATGTCAGAGGATATTGTAACTTATTGGCCTCAAATATTAGGCATATTGGCTGTTGTTGTAATGTTCGTTAAACTTAAAAGTGCAGTATCTGAGCTAAGAAAAGATGTTGATGACATAAGTAAACGAGACACTTACTCTCAAGTTGTTAAACTTCGGGCAGATTTAGATAGTTTAAAAGAAGGAACTAACGAAAAGACTAAAGCATTATTTGAATTATGGAATCAAAGATTATTTAAGGAGTGAGCAATGGCACAAGGATATGATGATCGTTTAGATGAATCTCTTGGTGAAAGACGAGGGAAAGAGTCTACTAAAAAACAATCCTACAAAGCTAGGCGCGATGAGTCAAGGGGTGCTCGTAGAAAAACAAAAGCTAATCATGGCGGTAAAGATACCTATCGTGGTTATCAATCTACTGCACCAGGAAAGATGACTGAAAAACTTGGAGCTAAACCTTCCAACACAGGACCTGTGAATGTTCCTGGCGGAGGTGTCTATGGTAAGAAAACTGCGGAAGTAGGAAGACCCAAAGGGCGGATTCCTTATTATTGTTAGGAGTAATTAATGGCAACTTCAGGAACAACTAGTTTCTTTCCTCCTGTAGATGAGATTATCGAGGAAGCTTATGATATGCTTGGTGGGGAACCCCAATTAGGGCATGATCCCATAAGCGCGAGGCGTAGTCTAAATTTACTTTTTATTGATATGCAAAATAGAGGTGTTCCTCTCTTTGCTCAAGATCAAAAGACTTTATCCCTAGTTGCAGAACAAGAAAGCTATACTCTTGATTCCGATACTGTAGACATACTTGAAGTTGCTTTAAGGAGAACTAGCAACTCAGTAAACACTGACACTCAGCTACAACGTGTTAGTATGGAAGAGTATTTAATAATTCCAAACAAGGCTAATCAAGGTAGAACGGCTCAAGTAGCACTAGATCGTCAAAAAACGCCTGTTCTTTATGTTTGGCCCGCACCTGAAACAGGAACTACCGATAGCATACTTTATTGGAGAGTAAGGCGTTTAGAAGATGTTACAGCCAGTTTTCAAAATGTTGATTGGGTGTATCGTTACCTTCCTGCAATTACTTGTGGGTTGGCATACTACTTGGCATACAAAAGATTTGGTATAAAAACAGACAAACTTAACTTTCTTAAAGTTGCCTACGAAGAAAAAATGCAGATGGCTTTGGAAGCAGATAGGGAACGTGTAGATATGCGAGTAGTTCCACGTTTAAAGATGTTTTAATGGCTACAGGAAAGTATTCATGGTTTATCTCTGATAGGTCTTCATTTAGATTTAAATACAGAGATCAAATAAGAGAACCAGGAACAGGTTATAGAGTTGGTCCTGGAGAATCTGACGGTGTTTATAATTTGGTTACGAGTCCTCTTAACCAAGCTCCTAACACAAAAGATAATCCAGCTTTGAAAAACCCTAGACCTGATGTAGTATTAGCAACTACGGGGGATAGTTCTTGGACTCCCTCAATGACCACCAACACTAACAACTAAGGTAGGAGAAGATGAAACAAAAAACTAAAGTAGGTAGCCATTGGGACTTTACCTGCTATGACAGCAAAGGTGACGTAAAGTGGAAAGAAGAATATGATAACCTTGTTGTTAATCAAGGTCTTAATGATCTTTTGCAGAAATATTTCAATGGTTCAAGTTATACAGCAGCGTGGAAATTAGGTCTTAAAGCAACAGGCACAGTTTCTGCTGGCGATACTCAGGCAACTCATGGCTTTACTGAGATTACTGCTTATAGTACGGCTGGCGGTGCAACTTCTGCTGCTGTTCGTCCCACTGCAGTTCTAGCTTCTGCTAGTAGTCAATCAGTTGTGACTTCGACAGCAGCCGTATTTTCGGTGATCGCTTCGGCTTCAGTTGCTGGCGGATTTTTAACTACAGGAACTACGGTAGCTGGAAATCTGGGTGTTCTTTATGGTGCAGGTGATTTTACAGCAATTAGAACTGTAATTAACGGTGATGTAATTAACGTGAGTCTTACACTTACTGCCTCTGCAAGCTAATGAACAATGTCAGATGCTTTAACTGGATTTGGGTCGGGGCCTTATAACACACTTAAATATGATAGATCGTGGGTTACTGCTTATGTCACCTTAGGTGTATCAATCGCTGATGGCTATTCGGCTGACGCTATTATATCAGATACCTTAGAGCTTGGTGCTGCTGTAGAAGCCGTTAAGCTTGCTGATGGTTACATCTATGCCAGTATAGCTTTAGGATTTAAAACAGAAATTCCTGCTGTATCTGTTGGCGGTAATTACGGTGTTGATTTAACTATTGGTGGTGTTCTATTAGAGGATACATTTACAGGAAGTCCCACTTATAATCCAAGTTTAACTTTCGGTGTTTCGTTAGCTGATGAACCGACAACTAAACATGAAGTTCATGACACAGTTACTTTAGGAGTTAGTGTAGCTGACACTCCATCAGCAGCAGCTACAATAAATGCTTCATTAAGTTTAGGAACAGGTTTCGTTTATAATAATACTGCTTCATTTGTGCTAAATAATACTTTAACATTTGCAACACAGATAACAGCAGAAGTAAGCAGCACAGGTAGGTTTATAGAAAGATGGACTTCAGTTCCAGATCAAGCTTCTGAAAGTTGGGTTTCTGTATCCCTTGGGTTTGACTGAGGAGGGTGATAATATCTAGTTATGGCTTTAACTTATACAACATTAGTAGCTCAAATTAAAGATACTGCTGAAGATGATTCTGAAGAATTTTCTGATGCTATTCCTAGCTTTATAGATAGGGCTGAAACTCGTCTTTCCAGAGAGCTTGACCATCCAGAAATGGCAGGGCATCTCCAGACTACTCTGGCGTATGGAGACCCCTTTGTAACTCGTCCTAGTAATATGTTGGCTCCTCTTAATTTTTATATTACTGAACAAGGCAGTCGAATAAAACTTTTATTCAGGACTGAAGAATATATTGCAGACTACTGGCCCACAAGAACTTCAGTAGGCACACCTAAATATTATGGTAACTTTGGAGGAGATAGAATTATTATTGCTCCTGCTCCTGCAAGTACCTACGCTGCTGAGATGGCAATAGTAATACAACCAGCCACCTTATCAACAGCCAATCAAACCAACTTCTTTACGGACAAATGCTTTGATGCCTTGTTCTTCGCTTGTATGATAGAAGCATACATGTATCTAAAAAATTACTCTGTTCTTGAAACGTGGAACTTTAGATACGGTCAAGCAATGTCAGCCCTACAGAATGAAGGAAGACGTACACGAAGAGATGACGAAGAAATGCCAGCAAGTAAAGCTGGTCAGAATACCTTAACTGGTATGGGAGGAGGAGTATAATGGCTAGTGGTCTAGCACAAATACAAGCAAAAAATATTCGACTTATGAACCAAATTTTACCTGAGTATGGCACTGGTTCCGATGCTTTGCGTAACTATAGACAAAGTAGAGGAAGCGCTCTTAATCCTTTAGATTCTGATTTTGGGCTTGAACTTATGGCTGAACGGTCACGAATAGATAGATCAAAAGCAGCAGATGCTGCCCCACCCGAAGAACGAGATACTAGCGAACTGGAAGCAGAACGGCAAAAACTTCTTGATGATTCTATTCAAAGAGGCGCAGACCGAATGACAGCTATGTATGCTAATTTAGGTTACGGTAAACCTCCGCCTCAATTCGGTGAACTTTCCTCAGGGGAACAACTTTTTCCTCAGACAGGTCAAGCAGCCCCTCCTCCAGCTTACGCTAATCTTCTAGCAAATCCTGCTGTTGCACAAGCTTTGCAGCAAGGTGGAATACAAGCTGCTCCACCATCACTTGAAGAAATAGTTAAAGCTAAAACAGAAGAAATACGAACTGCAGCAGAAGGAGGATTAATTAAACGCTATGATCTTGGAGGTCTAGTAAACAATATGTTATTGCAAGCATCTCGAACACGACAAAATATTCCAAGTAATGCGGTGAGCTAATGTCCAGTACCTATACAACCAGAATACGCCTAGAAAAACAAGGGTCAGGTGAAAATGCCTCGACATGGGGCGATAAATTAAATGAGTCTGTAATTGATTTAGTCGATTCGGCTGTAGGTGCAGTCACCAGTATTTCTTTGGCAGGAGTTGGTACTGCATATACGGTATCCTCTGCTGACGGTGTTTCGGATGAAGCTCGTAGCGCAGTTCTTTATTTTCATGGATCAGTATCAACGGCTGTAAGTATTACTATTCCTGCGGTTGAAAAAAGTTACATCATAGGAAACAATACTACTGGTGGGTTTGGTGTTAAAATAAAACCTGCTGGTGGCACAGAACAAACAATCCCTGCAGGTCAAACTACTCTTATTTATACTGATGGAACCGCAGTTAAAAATGTTTTAAGCAGCATTACAGGCATGTCTCAAGTAGGCGCAAGTCTGGGTAACTTTACTTCTGTTGTTGCTAATGATGTAGCTGTAAGCGCTAATCTTTCTGCAACCAACATTACTGGAGTAACTGGAGGGTTTAGCACTAAAGTTTCTGCTGGAGCCTTAGAAGTTTCGGGTGTAGTTTCAGGAACGTCTGCTGTTTTCTCAGGTATTGTAAGTTGTTCGGCTATAGTTGGAGATGGTTCTGGTCTTTCAGGTCTTACTGTCACACCTCGTTCTTACTTAGCTGGTATGAATTTAAGTATGGGTTCTGATAATGAACATGACATACAAATTACAGCAGGAATTGCTAAAAATTCTACCAATGCAAGTGATCTCACTTTAAGTTCTACTATAGAAAAACAAATTGATGCTACATGGGCTGATGGAACTGGTGCAGGAGGATTAGCTAGTGGCGCATCCTTATCAGCCAATACCACATATCATGTCTTTGCTATTGCAGTAACTGCTGGAACAGATGCTGGTTTTGACTCCTCTGCTACAGCAGCAAATTTTGTAGCTAATAATGATGTTACTGCTTTCCGTAGAATTGGTTCAGTTATAACAGATGGAAGCAGCAATATAAGACCCTTTAGACAAAGAGGAGATAAATTTTTACTCCAAGACCCTATTTTATCTTACACAGATAAGAGTATTGGCGCTACTGGAAGAACCACTATAACTTTAAATACTCCTTCGGGTATTGTTACTGACGCTATATTTACACATCTCTTATTTGGCACATTTACAGATGCACAATATGTTTATAGACCCTTGGCTATGCCTGATGTTTCTGTTGTCGATAATGCTTTTGGTACAGCACCCACTTCTGCAGCTATGGGTTCCCTGGGTAATAGAGGTGCAGGATTCATAGAGTTTGGGGGTAATGAAAGACTTAGAGATTTTGCTTGGGAAGTAACTTGTGAAACCAATACATCATCTCAAATAGGTGTTAGAACACAAGTTGCAGGTGGATCGGCTGACGGAAGCGATAGTAATGCTTTTCAGACTACAGGTTGGTACGATAGTAGGGGCAAGGATGATTAATGTCTACCGACAGTATAACACAAAGAATAAGCTTTAATCCTACAATCAGTAGAGAATCTACTCAGTATTCTGAAGAAGGTAACTGGTTCGATGGCGATAAGATACGGTTTCGTAAAGGTAAAGTCCAAAACATTAGAGGCTACCAAAAGAAACTAACCTCAACTTACGCAGGAAAAGGTCGTGATATAATTACCTTTAGAGGTCTTGAAGGTAAAAGATATATCTCGTGGGGAACAGAAAGTCTTCTGCATCTTTATTACGGTGGTGCAGTATATGACATTACACCTGTCTCTGCTTCTGTTTCAGTTCCAGCAGGAAATATAACTACCAGCACAGGAAGTTTTTATGTTCATGTTTCTAATGCAGGACATGGACGAACTGAAGGTGACTATGTAGCTTTTGTAAACAGCAGTATTATGGCTGGCGTTACCCTGCAAGGAAATACTTATCGCATAACAAGTGCAGGAACCAACTCCTTTGATGTTAATGTTTCAACAAGCGCTTCAGGAAATGTTGCTAACGGAGGAACTAGTTTTCTTTATTATAATATAGCTAGTGGAGCAAGCATTGGCACAGCAGGGTTTGGCTATGGTGCAAGTTCTTGGAATACTGTAAGAGCTTCAGTAACAGTGAGAGCTACAGGAGTAGTAACCTTAGGCGGATATAATGCTCCAGCAAATGAATCCGACATAGAAATTCAAATACGTCAATGGTCTTTGGATGCCTTCGGTGAAAATCTTTTAGCTACTCCTAGAGGAGGGCGCATCTATCAATGGGTTGAAGATAATGGTCCTGAACAAAGAGCAGTAGAAGTTTCAACAACCACTACGGCTGGAGTAAGCACTGGTATTCCTCTGGAAAACAATTTTGTTTTGGTATCACCACGAGACAGACATGTAATTACGCTTGGTTGCACAGACCTTACTGGAACCTTTGATCCAATGGTTTTAAGATTTTCAGATCAAGCTAATGTAAACGAATGGACTCCATCAGTATCTACGACAGCAGATCAAATTAGGCTTGGTGATGGAAGTAAACTCATAGGGGCAGTTAAAACCAGAGATGCTGTAATGGTATTTTCAGATACTGCTGCCTATTCGATGCAATTTGTTGGTCCTCCTTTCACATTTAATGTT
>Ga0209992_10001951_pt1 | contig 20085 bp, 20 predicted proteins | sample 2SBtaG_2_FD_182564 | JGI IMG/M metagenome (GOLD analysis project Ga0209992, IMG submission 182564) | Deep subsurface microbial communities from Kolumbo volcano to uncover new lineages of life (NeLLi) - 2SBTROV12_ACTIVE470 metaG (SPAdes)... | ecosystem: Environmental > Aquatic > Marine >... | reverse complement strand
ATTGAATATATTATATTTTTTTTAAAATAAATTTAAATTAAATTGTTAAAAATTAGTTATTTTAAAATTAATATTATTTGGAATTGTATTTATTAAGTTTTTAAAAAAATATAAGTATAAATTTAAATTAGTGTTTATGAAATTAACTTTAATTTGTTTAATATAAAGAGCTTGTTTATATTGTGTTCATGCTTTTTTATTTACATGAGGTGATTTTAATAAAGAAATTTTATTTAACATAACGTTGTATAATGGGGTAGTTTTAAATGAAAGTTGAGTTAATATTGTTTTATTAATAATTTGATTAATTAAATTATAATAAAATTTTAATAATAACATTTTATTATGACTTGAACAAATAATTTTAAAAGAATATTTTTTCATTTAATTGTTTAAAGTATAATTATGATAAGAATAGGAGATTAATGATAAAGTTACATTATACAAACGATATAAAAATAAAAATATTAAATTTAAATTATAACATAAATAAATATATAAAAGCGTATTTTTAGTTAAAAAATTAAAGGATATTTTTTGAGTTATCATAAAACTTTTATTTTTTATCATAAAAATATGAAAAAATATTTTTTAAAATTACTCTACACTTTAATCGTAATTTTTTATTAGTCAATACAACAATTAGTATAAAAATTAAACATTCTTTTCATGATATAAACATTTGCCTGAAACTGGTTTTGAACCAATCCACAGGGAGTTTCAGTCCCTTGCTCTACCAACTGAGCTATTCAAGCTTGTATTTTTTTAGGCTTAAGTAGATTCGAACTACTGACCACACACTTATCAAATGTGCACTCTACCCCTGAGTTATAAGCCTTTAATCATAGTTATAAATTAATAAATCTTCTAAAATGTAAATAAGCTCTATTTTTATAAACTTGATTAAATATAATATGATTATTTAAAATTAATTTATTTGGATTCTTAAGTATATTCATACATATTGTTAAAAATAAATTAGTAAAATTTTTATTATGTTTCATTTTCAATTGTTTAAAATAAAATTTGAATATAATATAATACATTCTATTATATTTAACAGGAACTCCAAGTATATAATTTCGAGTTTTTGTTTTGATAGTTCTTAACTCTAAAATTGGACGTCATTTTATAAAAATAAAATAAAACAGTACATTAAGAGTCATATTGTATTTGATTGCTAAATAATTAAATATAATCAATATTTTATTAAAAATTTTAGTTTTATTTCCATTAATTTGTACAAAATTAATTAATTTATGTAAAATATAAAAACTAGTGTTATTAACAAAATTCATTTGCATGCTGGTATTTGTATAGTAAAATTTATTTTTTATTATGAATAATAACATGTAGGAGGTAGACCATTAAATAAAGCTAAAATATAATACATTAATATATGTAATCCAAACGTTAATGGTATGAATTGTTTTCACCCTAAACTCATTAATTGATCATATCGATACCGTGGCAATGCAACTCTCATTCATGCAAATAATATAACAACAATAATACTTTTAATGCCCAATCAAAATCCACCAATATAAAAACTATTATAAATAGTACAATCGGTTTCTCATGGAGCTAATCATCCCCCAAAAAATAAAATAACAATCAATACACTCATTAATAACATGTTAGCGTATTCTCCTAAAAAAAATAATGCAAACGTCATTGCTGAATACTCAGTGTTGTAACCAGATACTAATTCAGCTTCTGCCTCAGGTAAATCAAAAGGATGCCGATTTGTTTCGGCTAGTGTGCAGATAAACATAATTATACAAAATCCAATCATTAAAGGAAAATATCAAAATCCTGCCTGAGACAAAACTATGTCATTCAAATTTAATGATCCCGAAAGCATTCCGACACCTAAAATAATTATGCCAATCGGTATTTCATATGATATCATCTGAGCGGTTGATCTCAAAGCTCCTAAAAAAGAATATTTAGAATTAGAAGCTCAACCAGATAGGATTATACCATATATTCCTAATGATGATGATGCTAGTAAATACAATAAAGAAAGATTAATAGTAGTATATGAAGCATACACATTAAATGGAATAACAGCCCAACTAATTATTGCAATTGCAAATGTTAATACAGGGGTTACTAAATAGATTATTATATTCGAATTAGACGGAATAATAATTTCTTTAATCAACAATTTAAAACCATCTGTTAAAGGTTGTAAAAGACCATACACACCAACAACATTAGGACCCTGTCTTCGTTGAATTGTTCCCATAACTTTTCTCTCAATATGAGTGAAATATGCTACAGATAATAACATGACTATTAATACAATCAAAAATTTGATTACACAAATTAATAGGTTCATATTAAATAGATTAAAAATCATTTAAATATACTATAACTTATTTTAAAATGTAAATTAAATTAATTAATAGTGATAGTTGGAATTGAACCAAAAATATTGGGGCATGAACCCAAGGAGTCACCAGACTCTTCTATCACTTAAATATATTTCTTTTCAACCGCATATTCCTATACGATTACCTTGTTACGACTTCATCCCAATCATTATTTTTAATCTAATTTGATTTAAATTTAATTAATTAATAAAATTAAGTTGTTAAAAAAAACTTAAATTCAAAATAATTTTCAGCATGTGACGGGCGGTGTGTACAAAATCCAGTTACATTTTCACCATAACATTCTAATTTATGATTACTTGTGATTTCTTCTTCAAATAGATGAATTACAATCTATTATTCGAACTAAAATAAATTTTAAAAAGTATACTTTTATTTACATAAAAAGTTTTTTTTTGTACTTATTTTTGTAACACATGTGTAGCCCAACTCATAAGGGCCATACTGACTTGACTTAATTCCATTTAAGAACTTATATATTTAAATATAAGATTATAAATTTTAATTTAAATTAAATTATATCAATTTAATAATTGATATAATTAATTTTTTTTAAATTATGGAGTTTCGTTTCGTTTCTCAAAATAAATTGAACACTTAACAGCACGAACTTACGACAGCCATGCAACACCTGTATAATAAAAACTAAAATCTTTTTAATTTTAGTAATTTTAAATTTAAAATTTATGTTTATTATATATCAAGAGTTGGTAAGATTTTGCGCGGATTATCGCATTAAACCACATGTTCCACCACTTGTATGAATCCCCGCCAATTCCTTTAAGTTTTAATCTTGCGATCGTACTCCTCAGGCGAAATGCTCTTTGTTTACACTCAGAATAAAAAAATTAATCCTTTTTCTCGCATTTATATTTTACAGCTAAGACTACAAGGGTATCAAATCCTCTTTGCTACCTTAGCTTTCGTTTTTTAATGTCAGTATCAAATATGTTAATTGTCTTCACCTATTGGTCTTCCTTAATATTTCATATATAGATTTTACCCTTAAATATTAAATTTAATTAACATTATTTAAACTCAATTAATATACAATTTAATTAAAAAAATTTAATTTTTAAATTTAAATTAAATAGTAATAAAAATAATTTATCAAACACTTAAAGCCCAGTAATTAAGAATAATGCTTGCTCCATCCGTATTACCGCGACTGCTGGCACGAAAATTAGTCGGAACTTTTATTATAAAAATCTTTTTTTTTTTAAAAAAATAAAGTTTACAGTCGGTCAAACACCTTATGTACTCTCCTCCTTAAAACACTATTGCTGGATCAAACTTGCGTTCATTGTCCAAAATTCCTCACTGCTGGCCTATAAAAGGCTAGGACCTTGTCTCAGTTCCCATGTGATTGTTAATTCTCTCAAATCAATTACAAATTTTAGACAAGAATATTGGTTAAATATTCTTTATATCTAATTTGAAAAAAACTTATTTAAAATAAATTAATTATTTAAAGTAAATTTTTAATTATTACTCACCCGTACACAATATTAATAAAATTAATATCATTTGCATGTGTTAAGCCTAGTGTTAGCATTCATTCTGAGCCAGGATCAAACTCATTATATAAGCAATAAAGCTAAATTATAAATCTTTTTTTAATTCAATTAATATTATAAAAATTTACTCAAAAGGATTACCAGGGACCCAACGCGGTCATATTCACGAATTGAATCCGAGAGCAGCCATCACAAGATTAAATAATGTACAAAGAGATACCGAAATAAGTGTAAAAACAATAAATATAACAAGCGACACACATACAATATTAAATGGTTTGAACCAGTTAAACTTTTCATTAAAAAAACTTGTATACAACATGGACTCTTTTGATTTTGGTTCTGGAATATTTTCACCAGCTATATGATTTACATTAATATAAGAAATGGGCTTAACAATTTTAAGATGGTAAATCTTTGGAGGATCCACCTTTATTTGATAAATTCGTTCATTAGTAAATAAGTCATAGTGTATCGGAAGAGGCTTGATACTAGGAGAAAACTGACCTAATCATAGGCTATCAATTCTCTCTTCTAAAGTTCGTTGACTAAATAAATTATAAACAGATTCTAAATTATCACCAAATTTTAATGAACATCAATTACTAAATTCATTACTAATTTTAACAACTATTGGCATAAAACCATGATTAATTCCACAAATTTCTGAACATTGACCATACATTTGTCCCTCATACAGGGTATCTATCCATGCTACTGATAATCTTCCCGGACAAGCATCTGTTTTTATACCTATAGAAGGTACAGCTCATGAATGAAGAACATCGTTTGATGATATTAAAAATTTAATATAAGAATATTTTGGTAAAACTAAATATTGATCCACCTCCAATAATCTGTAACTTCCTGTTGTCAGATCAGACTCAGAAACTACAAATGAATCAAAATTTAATGATTTTTCAAAAATACTATCCATACTTACTGAAGTTATATCTTCAGTTTTACTAACACCTTCTTTTAAAATCGAATCACCCATTTCTACTAGTTCAGAAATAGTAGTATATTCATAACTTCAATACCATTGATGACCAACTGCCTTAATATTTAAATAAAAAGTATAATCTGAGGAAATAGTTGCATCCTCTAAAACATTTGAATATAACATAGTAAATGATGGTACAGCAATACTAACCAATACTAAAGCAGGAACTATAGTCCAAATAATTTCCATTACTGTAGCATGATTAAATTTACCACCTATAAGACAAAAATAATAAGACCTAAAAAAATCTAATGACTGATAAAGAACTCAGCTAACTACAATAGCTATAAAACTAATATACAGAAAAATAAAATTGTGAAATTCAACAATTTCAAGCATATAGTAAGAAAGTGGTGTTTGAAATCAAAAATCAGTTGAAAGTGTATCACAAAAAATATAAGCACCCGAACCATAGTAAAAGTAAACGACAATTAAAACCATAACCACTATGGTTTCGAAAAATCAATCATTGGACGTTACAGCTTTTATTAAATAGTTTTTAGAAAAAAAATTACGCATCTGAGCGAAGTTATGAGGCATTTTAATATTTAATTTATATTAATAAATTAATCTCTTATGGGAATTGAACCCATGTTTCTATCATGAAAAAATAGTGTCCTAACCAATTAGACGAAAGAGATTTGATTACAAATATGCTTATTTCAATATGATTCTCAAATTTTACTGATATTTAATATTGAAGTATAAATTTATAATTTACATTATTTAATATATAGAAATATAATAATTTAATATTTAATAAAGTTATCAATTAAATTATATTCTAATAAATGTTTAAGTTCTAATCTTGACAAATTATATCTTTTATAAACACTCCTAACTCTATATGAAGACAAACAAATTAATTTTAATTTGAAAAAACAATTAATATTAAAATAATTTATACTTTTAAGTGAAATATACACATGATATTTTAATAATAAAAATTTATTAGTTAATAAACTTTTAGTAATAAATAAAGGATTTGAATTCAATTTTAATTTGTTATAAATTTTAATTTTTATTTTTAATAATTTTTTCATTCGTTATTTTTGGCAAAAAAATGGATTTGAACCATCAATCTTCGAAATCACAATTCGATGCTCTACCTATTAAGCTATTTTTGCCTTTAATTAATTTATTAATAAATTTATTAATAAATTAAGATTTAATCAATAATTTTCATAATATTTTAAATTAAATAATAAAATATAATGTTTAAATTTTAAATATTGAAAATTTAATAATAGCATAGGATTTTTAATATATAATCTTAATTGTTTAAAATCAAATTTATAATCTAAAATAAATAAAATATAAATAAATTTAGTAAAATTTCAATTTAAATTTAATTTAGTAATATTATAATTATTTAAATTTAAACTATTTAAATTACTTTGAAAATTAACTAAATTTATTAAATTAAAATTACTATAAGAATTTAAATTTTGTAAAATTAAATTTAAATTTAATGATAAACCAATAATAATTAGTTTAAAATTTAATAATCTATAATAATAATTTAAATTTTTAACTTTTTTATAATTAAAATTATTTTTAAAATATAATTGTTTAAAAAATAATTTATTTAATCGTAATTTATATTTAGAAAATAAAAAATAATATTTTGAATATAATTTTATTTTATTTGAAAACTTTTGTTTAATTTGAAAAGAATGGGATTCGAACCCATGATATTTAATAAAATATAATAATTTAGCAAATTATCACCTTCAACCACTCAGTCATCTTTTCAAATTTATAATTTTTAGTAATTTAAAGCTAATAAATTTTACAATTCGTTAACCTAAATCCTATTAACGTTGTGTTAATCAACGAATTTATAAAAATATTTTTAGATAAGACTTCTTATTTATAATCAGTCAATAATTATTCTTAAAGATTTAACTACCCAACATTGCTATTAATTAAAAACAATTGGTACATCATGGATCTGTTATTCTTGGTCCTCTCGTACTAAAGAATATATTCTTCAATTTTTAAACATTTACAGTAGATAGGGACCAAACTGCCTCACGGCGTTCTAAACCCAGCTCGCGTACCATTTTAACTGGCGAACAGCCAGACCCTTGGAACTTACTACAGCTCCAGGTTTTGATGAGCCGACATCGAGGTGCCAAACGACTTCGTCGATAAGAACTCTTAAAAGTCATTAGCCTGTTATCCCCGGCGTACCTTTTATTCGTTGAGCGATGATTGTTCCATTTCAAACCATCGGATCACTATGACCGATTAAAAATTAAAATACTTTTAATCCCTGTTATCGATTTGTAAATCTTACAATCAAATAAATTTTTGCCATTAAACATTGCAATAATTTTATACTATTTAAATTTAATTTTGTTCACCTCCGTTACTTTTTAGGAGGTTGCCACCCCAGCCAAACTACCCAATATAAACTGTAGTTTTAACAAACATTATTAAAAATTAGTTATTAAAAACTAAAAAAGTGGTTTTTCAATAAACCTTAAAAAAAATTATATTTAATATAAATTTTATATTAAGTACCACTTATACTACATGATTAATTTTTAATAACAATTTATACTTATAGTAAAGGTGCACGGGGTCTTTCCGTCTAGCTGTAAATAAACTGTGTCTTCACAGTTATATCAATTTCACTAAGTCTATGTTGGAGACAGCGGAGGGATCGTTACACCATTCATGCAGGTCGGAACTTACCCGACAAGGAATTTCGCTACCTTTGGACCGTCAGAGTTACAGCCGCCGTTTATTGTAGATTAAGTTCAATACCTAAATATCTTACATTATCCTCACAACACCGGGCAGGTGTCAGTCTTTATACATTTTCTTACGAATTTGCAAAGACCTGTGTTTTTAATAAACAGTCGTCCCCCCTTCTTCAATGTTAGTCGTTTTAAAATAAAAACAGACCACCCCTTCTCCCGAAGTTACAGAGCTATTTTGCCGAGTTCCTTCAACATAGTTATCTTAACGCCTTAGTATTTTCTACTTGTCCACCAGAGTCGGTTTAGAGTACGGGTTATATACGATATTTATATTTAAATATAAATATCGTAATTTTAAATATTAATATTTCTAGAATTAATTAATAATACTATAAAAATATAATTACTTTTTTTTTTAATTATTAATTAACTGTCATAATATTCTATCTCATCAATTTTACTTTTCAGAATAATCTAAGAGTCCGCTTATCTTATATACTATTGAAGATTAACTTCACAATAAAAACCTTGGACTTTCGGCGATAATGTTTTATACATTATTTTACGCTACTCATATTAGTATTCTCACTTTTGATCTTTTATCTTTTACAATCATTTTATCAAATAATTTTATATAAATTTACAAAACGTTCCACTACTAATTTATATATTTTATAAATTTTATAGATTCGGTTAAAAAGTTAAGTCTCTCTAAATTTTAAATATTTTAAAACTAATTTAATAAGCTGTTACGCTTTTTCTAAAGTATGACTGCTTCTAAGCCTAACTTTTAATTGTCAACATTTTAAAAAAATTTTTTCACTTACTTTATAATTAAAGACCTTATCTAATAATATGGGCTGTTTCCCTCTCGATTATAGACCTTATCGCCTAAAATCTGTATATCAATAATTATTATATATTCTGAGATTTTTATAAATCAGTAAGTCTTGTAAAACCCCCTTTTTATAAAAGTGCTTTACCTTATAATAATCAATTAAATTAAGACACTCTACTTAAATAGATTTCGCGGAAATCCAGCTATAACTAAATTTGATTAGCCTTTCACTCCTAACTACAATTCATCTCAGTATTTTGCCACATACACGAGTTCAGTCTTAACACTTGATCATAGTTAGATCATTTAGTTTCGGGTTTTTTAAATTAGACTTTAAAACACTTTTAATATTTTTTGATTTCTCTTAACTTATACAGTTTGCCTAATATAAAAATTCACTAACCCATTATACAAAAGGTACACTATCATATTAAGTTATATTTTATATTTAAAATATAACAATACTTTAGCAGTTATTAATAAAGAATTTCTCAATCATATTACAATTGGTTTATTACCTTTCCCTCACGGTACTTGTTCACTATTGATTTTTAAAATTTTAAGATTTAGAGGATGGTTCCCCTATTTTTAAATAAAATTACACTAATTTTATTTTACTCTAATTAAATTTAAATTCTAAATATAAATTATAATACAGGACTATTTTACCTTTTTTATATTATATTTTTATATAAAATATAACAAGTTTTATATAATTAAATTTAGAACTCAATTTAATACAATCTATTACTATGTTCACTCACCATTACTAATAGTATCTCGTTTGATTTTTATTTTTAAGTTACTAAGATGTTTCAATTCACCTACCTTAAATCAATAAAAGTTTACTTTAGATCATTATAATTTTTTTATAAATTATCTTTTTAGTATTTGACTATCTTTTTTAAATTTTAAAATCTAGGTATCCCTTCTTTACTTCTTAATTATATAGATTTATAATAAACTAATTAAATTAATTATAAAAACTAATTAAAATTAATTACATCTTTTCTAGTTAAACTAGAAAATATATTAAAATTTAATTTAGTAAAAATCAATTTTAATATAGTAGTCTGAATAAATCGACGTTTTCTTAATTTTAATAGTTTAGATATTTTAGGTACATACGAATACAAAAATATAAAATAAAAACTAGAAAAAATAACAACAAATCAAAAAATTTCAACAAAAAATGTTACTAAATCAAATTGAGGCATAACATATTTACGTAATTTATATTAGAATAGTTAACCTTTTAGCAAAAATAAATTATTAATGCTAATATTTTGTCTTACACGATAATAAATAATTACAATCCCTAATCCTATTGCAGCTTCAGTTGCAGCTAAAGCTAAAATTACTAATGCCACGATAAATCCTTGCATTTCATTTAATATTAATGAAATATAAATAAATTGTAAATTAATACTAAATAACATCAATTCTAAACACATTAAAACAATTAAAATATTATTTTGATTTATAAATAAACCAATACCACCTAATAACATAATTACTCATAATCCTATTAACATTTTTTTTTACTTTTGTATTATAAATTTAATTTTAAAAGCTAAAAACGGATTTGAACCGATAATAAAGAATTTGCAATTCTATGTTTTACCATTAAACTATTTAGCTTAATGTTTAAATTTAAGAATATCATATTAAGATTTTTTTTTAACAATTTATATTATATGGCATGCTACAATTTAAACGTTTTACAATTGATTTCATTGTTTTAATACAATTATAAAAATACAAACCTATTTCAGAACATATATTTTGATTTATTGTACTTAATCTGGTCCTGATTTAATAAAATTAATAATTCTAAATTATTATAATTAATAGATGTATAATGTGGAATTAAAAATGAATACTTATCAATAAAATATGAAAATTTAAACAAATAAAAATAAAGTAATTTAAATAATTGTTGTTTAATTAAACTTAAAAATAAATACTGTTTAACAAATTTTATTAAAGAAATTGTTGTTTGGAATTTATTAATACATAATTTATTAAACACCAAAACACAGTTAAACAAATCTAACTTTATTTCACAATTATTAAAAAATTGACCTAATAATTTAAAATAATCTTGAAAAACTGTTGAGTTTATTTGTGTACCTTCAAGGGTGTAAAACATTTTAGTAAGTCTATTAAAAAACAAAATTTTTAAAAATTTTAATCTAAATTTAATGTATGATTTCTTAATTTTTGAATTTTTAATTATTTTTGTATAAATAAATGGTTTTCGAGAATTTAAAAATGTATTATAAAAAGGTATAAAAAAAAAAGATGATTTATTTTTAATTGATAATAAAATTATTTTAAAATATTTATAATTAACATTTAATAAATCACCCCCTATTAACACTTGATAACCACACAAAATAATTTTATTATTTTTAAAAAAAAAATTATTTTTAATATAAATTAAACTATTAGCTATAGATAAACATCAACCTATTCTATATAATATAATTATAGATTTTAATTCAAAACACGACAATCAATTCGAACGATTAGATTTAAATTGAAATTTTAAATGTTTTTGTCACTTTTTTAATGATAAAATATTATAAAAAATTTGAAAACTACTTTTAAGAATAAGACTTTGTTTAAAATTAGTTTTAAAATAAAAACGTTTTTTTAAAAACACATTAGAAATTTCTTTAAATGGAAATAATCATGAAATAATATTACCTATTTTATACGATTTAAAAAAAAATATCTTATAATATGTGAACAAAAATGATTTTTTTAATTGCTGCCATTTAGGACGACGAAAACTAAGAATTTTACTTGAATCAATTACATTTTGTTTAATTCAAATTAATTTTTTTAATTTATATTGCATATATTACAGATAGAGTGGGATTCGAACCCACGGTATTTTAGAATACGTTAGATTTCAAATCTAATACTTTAAACCGCTCAGCCATCTATCTAAAAATTTTTGTAAAACAAACCTCAATTTAAATACAAATTAACACTACAAAGCAAATAAAATTAAAAAAGCCATCATTAAAGCAAATAAAGCAATTGCTTCAGTTAAAGCAAATCCTAGCATGGCAGTTCTAAATAATTCATTTCGTAATGCTGGGTTTCGAGCAATTCCTAAAACTAAAGAACCAAAAACAGTTCCAATTCCAGCTCCAGCTCCAGCAACTCCTACAGTTGCACAACCTGCTCCTATAATTTTTGCAGCTTCAATTAACATTAATACAAACGTAATCAATAATTTATACACTACTATTACAATAAATTAAACACATTAAAATTATATATTAAAATTGTATGATAATTATATAATAAATTAAGTGCATTGGGATTTGAACCCAAGACCTCTAAGTTAAAAGCTTATTGCTCTACCACTGAGCTATACACCTTTTTACAACCTTTAGTTGGCTTACCTCACGGGGTGACAGGATGTCTACCCCCATTAGATCGACCTCCATGAGGATGATCAACAGGATTCATTGCAATACCCCGTACCTTAGGGCGTAATCCCAAATTACGTATACGACCTGCTTTTCCTAAAACTCTAAATCTTCAATTAGAATTGGACACACTACCCAAAAAAGCTTTTTTATTTGAATTTATTTTTAATTTATAACCAGATGGTAACAAAATTAAACTTCATTTTTTAGTATGTTGTAAAATAATACCATACACACCGGCGGATTTACAATATATAAAATCAATATTAAATATTAAAAAACCCACAGGAATATTTTTTAATCTATACTGATAACCAACATATAATTTAGAATTAAACTCAGAAAATCCAATAATATGACCAATAGTAACATTTGTTGGTAACAACACATACATAAAATCATATGACAATCAATTAAAAATACAACCAATTAACCCTGATCTTATTGGATCATACTCAATAGTACATAAAATACCTTTAAAATCATCATTTATTTTATGCAAAATACGATACAATTGTTTTGAACCTCCCCCTTTATTAAAATTAGTTTGTCGTCCTAAATTATTTCTACCCCCAAACTTCTTTAATCTTGTAGACAACTGTTTATTTGGTTTGATTTTTGATAAAATATTTCTATTAATTAACTTTGTAAACCGTAAACTTGAATTGTTAGGTTTATAACATATTAATTTCAAATCTAAATATTTCATTTTTATAAAATTATTATAATATTACCTATCTACTTCACCAAACACTATATCTTGAGTTCCAATAATTGTAACAACATCTGCTAATAAATGATTTTTACTCATAAAATTTAAACCTTGTAAATGATTAAATCCAGGAGCTTTAATTTTACATCTAAAAGGTCTATTTGAACCATCTGATAATATATACACTCCGAACTCACCTTTTGGTGCTTCTGTAACTAAAAATATTTCACCTTTAGTAACTGATATCCCAGTTGAAAAATATTTAAAATGATTTATTAATTCTTCCATTGATTTTTTAATACCAACTCGTGAAAGCTTAGTAAATTTAGTATTAAAATTATAAGCATCTCCAACTGGAATATTTTGTAAACATTGTATTAAAATACGTGAAGATTCTTTCATTTCATCTAATCTAACTAGATATCGATCGTAACAATCTCCTTTCGTACCAAAACATGAATTAAACGTTAATTCTGAATAAATTTCGTATGAATTATGTTTTCGCAAATCTCACTCTATTCCACTACCTCTAGCCATAACACCACTAAAACCTAAATTTAATGCGTCTTCATAAGAGACAATACCAATATCAGTAAGACGCTGTTTTCAAATTCGATTATTTGTTAATAATTCTTCTAATTCTAATAAACGTAACTTAAAATTAAGTACAAATGTGTACAAATCATCAAAAAAATATTTTGGTAAATCATAATTAACCCCTCCTGGACGAATAAAATTAGAATGCATTCGAGTTCCACATACACGTTCATAAAACTCCATCAATTTTTCACGTTCTTCAAATGATCACAAAAACGGGGTCATTGCTCCAACATCCATAGCATGACACCCAATAGCTAATAAATGGTTTAAAATCCGTGTAATTTCTAAAAAAATTACTCTAATATAACTACTTCTCTTAGATATAACTATATTACATAATTTTTCAATTGCAAGTGAATATGTATGTTCTTGAGACATCATTGAAACATAATCTAATCTATTAAAATATGGAAGAGCTTGAGAATACATTTTAGATTCAATTAATTTTTCAGTACCTCTATGTAATAAACCAATATGAGGATCTGCATGTCTGATATATTCACCATTTAATTCTAAAATTAATCGTAAAACGCCATGAGCTGCTGGATGTTGAGGACCAAAATTAATAGTAAAATTTTTTAATTTAGTATACATATTAATATTACTTATATTTTTCATTTTAAGCTTAACAGGATTCGAACCTATAACTAATTCGTTATGAGCGAAACATTCTACCTATTGAATTATAAGCTTTATTTTAAACACAAGAGAAAGGAGACTCGAACTCCTAACGTTGATTTTGAAGACCAAAATTTTACCATTAAACTATTCTCTTTTTAAAAATTAAACACACTTTAATTTCCTCCTCATCAATAAATCATAATAAATAAAAATAATCAAACAACATCAACAAAATGTCAATATCATGCTGCAGCTTCAAAACCCAAATGATGATTTGTTGTAAAATGATGATAGCATAATCGCCCTAAACAAACACTCAAAAAGCATGTTCCAACAAAAACATGAAAACCATGAAAACCAGTAGCCATAAAAAATGTAGAACCATAAACACTATCTGAAATAGTAAAAGGAGCATCCAAATATTCATAACCCTGTAAAACAGTAAAAAAAATAGCTAATATAATTGTTAAAATTAATCCTAGAATACTTTGTTGATACTTACCATTAATAATACCATAATGAGCCCATGTTACTGTTGCACCTGAACTTAATAAAATAATTGTATTTAAAAAAGGAATCTCTCATGCATTTAATACATTATAATACATTGGTGGTCAAATATTACCCAACTCAAGAGTAGGTACTAACGAAGAATGAAAAAAACCTCAAAAGAATGCAACAAAAAACATAATTTCAGAAACAATAAATAAAATCATTCCTATTTTCAAGCCCTGTTTAACATTTTTAGTATGTTGACCTTCAAACGTTCCTTCCCGAACGATATCTTTTCATCATCCATACATAGTCAATAATAACAAGACAAAACCACATTTTAATAAAAATGTACCCCCTGTATAACTATGCATAGACATTACTCCTCCAAAAGTTAACATTAATCCTGATCCTGCACCTACTAATGGTCAAGGACTTTCATCGACTAAATGATAATAATGTTTTTCTGAAAAAAATTTCAATTTAGTTGTTACCAAATTATAGTTAATAAATGTAAAAATCATTAAATATTTAAATTAAATTTATAATAAAAAAATTTTACCAACCTTTAGCATATTATAATTTTTATTTAAAAAAAAACCAAATCGTTTATATTTATTTGGTTTTTTATAAAAATAAAAATTTGAACTAAAATTAAATATTTTAGATTGGAATATACTATTAAAAATCAATTTATTTTTTTTTAAAACTTTAATAAAAAAATTTGTATTACTCTTTATAAAAATATAATGACTTAAACCTAATTTTAATTTGAACAGATTATTATAAACATTTACTTTATAACCCAAACCATATAATTCAATAAAATTAAAAAACATTAAAATTAATCCCTTATATAAAATATATAATGAATAAAATATAAATTTTTCTAAATTAATAAGTATACTACCATTTTTAATTAACATAAAATTACTAATTAATAATTTTAATACCCCATACTGTGTTTTTAATTTAATTAAGTTTCCTTGTCTCAATACTATTGTTTTATTATTTATAAAAATTTTAAACATTTAATTAATTTAAATTAAAAAACAATTATGTATATTTTAATTAACAGATATGTAGAACGAGATTTAATTTGTAAATATCAACATAATATTTTTAGAAATAAACCAGTTTTAACATTAAATATAACATCAAAACCTTTTTTAATATCACAATTAATACAAATAATATTATATTTTTATTATTTAAAAAATTTAATATTTACTTTTAAATTAAATAATAAAAAATCATACTTAACTAAATTAACAAGTAATAAACCTCTAACTCAAATTGTAACATCATCATTTTTATCAATTTATATGTCTGGTATTACAACAAATTCTACTAGATTTAGTTGTTTCACACATTTAAATCAATTTAAATTAAACAATATTACTAATTTAAAATTTACTAATACATTTAATTACCAATTAAATCCAATTAAAACTCAAATTAATTGTTTTAGTACAAATATAGAAATTATTTATTCTAAATTAAATTGCTATAGATATATCATTGATAAAAATTTAATTTAACAATACATAACTAATTTTTTTTCGTTGTACTTTTTTTTTTCTACATCCATTATGAGATCGACATAAAAAAAATTCAATTGAAAAAATATTGAATTTTTTAAAATATTTAATAAAATTAAAAAAAAATGAAGAAACTATATTAAAATAATATATTTGTAAACTTATTCTATAAAAAATTAAATCTAAATAATCACTAAAAAAATTTGATATACTATGTTTTAATATTTCATTTAATAAAAAGGATGTAAGTAACAATTTATTTTTAAATAAATTAGACTTTTTCAAACTATATTGTTTCAAAATTGTACTAACTTTTTTATTAGACTTTAAAACAAATGAAATAAAAATATTATTTTTAACAATTCGAAGTTTTATAAACAATACTGGAGTGACATTTTTCATCAAAAAATGTTCGCATTTAATATTAATTTTTTTAATTCTTTGTATCATTAATAATAATTTTATTGTAAAATAAAATAAAACACATTTTATCAAAAAAAACGATTCTTTTGACTATACATAACAGGAAATAAATACAAACCCCCATAAACATCTAAAAACAAATTTTCTGTAATCCCTATTAGTGGAAAATCTTTACGAAAAGGATAACCCTCAAAAGAATAATCGGTTAAAATTCGTCTTAAATCCGGATGATTTTTAAAAAAAATACCAAATAAATCTCACAATTCACGTTCATACCAGTTTGATGATAAAAAATATGATGAAATAGAATTTAATTTTTCTTTTGAAGTAATAAAAATTTTAATTTGAATTTGTAAATTATTTATAACACTAAATAATTCATAAATAATACAAAATCGTTTAAATTTATTAATTAAATCAATTCCAGTTATACAATTTATCATATTAAATTTAAATAATATATTAGATTTTAAAATTTGTAATACATAAGATAAATATTTACTTAAAGAAAGATATTGTTTATATTGTAATTTAATTACTGGTAAAAAAGTTAAATTTAATATATTTTTAATTTTCATAAAACTATTTATATCAAAGATGGGATTTGAACCCATAAAAATTAAGGCCTAAACTTAATGTGTTTACCAATTTCACCACTTTGATTAACAAATTTATTTACATGAGAAAGATAGGATTTGAACCTATGAGAATTATTACATATAACGGTTTTACAAACCATCGCCTTCAACCACTTGGCTACTTTCTCTATTTTATTTAATACATTTAATTTTATAAAGTTTAATTTAAATTAACTTTAAATTTGAATATTCATTAAAATTATTTTGTATTTTCTTTTGATCGATAGATAAATCTACACAAATAAAAAATATAATTAACGAAATAATACTCAAAAAGGATCCAACAGAAGCAACTAAATTTCATGAATAATAACCATCCGGATAATCAGGTATACGTCTTGGCATTCCTGCTAAACCTAAAAAATGCATTGGAAAAAATGTTAAATTAACTCCAATAAAAAGTGTTCAAAAATGTATTAGTCCACCTAATTCAAAAATTTTATAACCTGTCATTTTTGGAAATCAATGATAAAAAGCTGCAAATAAACCAAAAACTGCTCCCATTGATAACACATAATGAAAATGTGCAACAACATAATATGTATCATGTAAAGCTATATCCAAACCAGCATTTGCTAAAATAATCCCTGTCAAACCTCCGATAGTAAATAAAAAAATAAATCCTATTCCAAAATAACTACTAATTTTTAATTGAATATTACCTCCTCAAAATGTTGCAAGTCAACTAAAAATTTTAATACCTGTTGGCACTGCGATAATCATTGTCGCAGCAGTAAAATACGCTCTTGTATCAACATCTATTCCTGCAGTATACATATGATGAGCTCAAACAATAAAACCTAAAATTCCAATACTTAACATTGCATAAACCATACCTAAATACCCAAAAATATGTTTTCTTGAAATTTCCATTACAACATGACTAACTATACCAAAAGCTGGTAAAATTAAAACATATACTTCTGGATGACCAAAAAATCAAAATAAATGTTGGTATAATATTGGGTCACCACCACCTGCTGGATCAAAAAATGAAGTATTAAAATTACGATCCGTTAATAACATAGTTATACCTCCTGCTAAAACTGGTAATGACAACAACAATAAAATAGTAGTTAAGAACAATGCTCACACAAACAAAGGTAATCTATAAAATGTCATTCCTTCTAATTTCATATTAATAATAGTAGTAATAAAATTAATTGAACCTAAAATAGAGGCAGCTCCTGCTAAATGTAAACTAAAAATAGCTAAATCTACTGATGGACCAGAATGAGCTTCTATACCCGACAATGGTGGATAAACTGTTCATCCTGTTCCAGCACCTCCTTCTATTGAAGCTGAAGCTACTAATAAGAATAAAGCTGGAGGAAGCAACCAGAATGAAATATTATTCATTCTTGGAAAGGCCATATCAACAGCTCCAATCATTAAAGGAACAAATCAATTACCAAAACCACCTATTAAAACAGGCATAACTAAAAAAAAAATCATTAAAAAAGCATGACCTGTAACAATCACATTATATAATTGATGATTACCGAATAATATTTGGTTACCAGGACCAGCTAACTCAAATCGAATAAATGATGACATTGCAGTACCTACTACACCAGATAATGCACCAAATATTATATATAAAGTTCCAATATCTTTATGATTCGTAGAAAAAACTCACCTATTTAAAAAATTTAGAAACATAAACAAATTTTTTAAAAATTATTTCAATTGTTTTTTTAAAAAAGTTGTTCGAGTTAATACTTTATTTAAATTAAATTTTTTAATTGATTTTTTTTCAAATGTAATTAAAATTGCACCAATAAAACCTATTAATAACACAAAACCTACTAATAATAACATTAAATAATAATCTGTATAAATTAAATTACTCAAACTTTGTAATAACGTATGATTATCAATTAAAGTTAATTTATTTCTATAAATCGAACTAAATATTTCCAAATTATATTTATTAAAAAAAGTTAAATTATAATCATTATACCAACTAATTACACTTATAATTATTAGACTAACTACAATAACAATTGTACTTATTAATATTAAATTCAATTTAATATTTTTAAATTTCAAATTTAACATCATAACAGTAAAAATAAATAATATAGTAATAGCTCCTGCATAAATAATTAAAATTAAAAATGCAAAATATTCTATATTTCAACATAATAATAAAATAGAACCAATAAAATAAATTAAAATTAACAATAATAAACTATAAATAGTGTTTGTGGATCAAACAATAAAACTAATTGTTAACACCACTAATAACAGCAAACATATATAATCTATATACATAAATAAAAACTTAATTATAATAATAATAACTTATCTTAATCTTAATAAGATCTTTATTATAAAAATACTAACTAAATAGTATGAACTTTATAAATCAATTAATAACCAAAATCAATCAGTTTTCTAATAAAAAAAAGAAAATACTTAGATTGAAAATTTTTAAAACTACTAATAGTTTTATCCTTAATAAAATTCTTTATTTACTATATTTTTATGGATATATTAAAGATTATTTTTTTTTTAAATTAGAGATTAATAACTCTATAATATTTGTTGCTACAATATTATTAAATACTAAAATAAATTCTAGTTTTTATAATTTTATATATTATAAAGATCAAATTTCATTAAAAAAATATACAAATAATCATTTTTTAAATTCATATAATACATTACTAATTAAAAAATTAGATAATATTATCTTATATCCTTATACAAAAACAATAGATGGAAAATTATTTATTAAAATAAAATAAAATTTTATTAAATTTCATGCTACAACAATATATGTTCTTAATTTTTTTTATTTTTTTAGCATTTAGTATTGCTTTTGTTATACAATTACTAAGTTTTTTATTTTCAAGTCAAATTACAGATAATGAGAAATTTTCTACCTATGAGTGTGGTTTTGAACCGTACGAAGATGCACGTAACAGCGTGGATATTCATTTTTATTTAATTGCTTTATTATTTATATTATTTGATTTAGAACTTGCTTTTCTTTTTCCTTGAATTTCTATGACATATACTTTATCTGGAATATTTACTAATTTTGTATTTATTTCTGATTTTTTAATTGAATTAGGAATTGGATTTATTTATGCTTGAAAAATTGGTGCTTTTGATTGATAATTTTTATTATCT
>Ga0209992_10001950_pt1 | contig 20092 bp, 19 predicted proteins | sample 2SBtaG_2_FD_182564 | JGI IMG/M metagenome (GOLD analysis project Ga0209992, IMG submission 182564) | Deep subsurface microbial communities from Kolumbo volcano to uncover new lineages of life (NeLLi) - 2SBTROV12_ACTIVE470 metaG (SPAdes)... | ecosystem: Environmental > Aquatic > Marine >... | reverse complement strand
CGCCATCGGCGGCGTAAGTGTCGATGCGGCGCACTTACCGGCGGGGTGGCACGCCATCGGCGGCGTAAGTGTCGGTGCGGCGCACTTACCGGCGGGGTGACTGGCCATCGACGACGCAAGTGTCGGCCCGGCGCACTTAGGGGCAGGGTGACTGACCATCGGCGACGCGGAACAGGGGCCGATGGGGTCAATGGGTCCCTCGTCAGGACTCACGACTCGACTGCCGCGAACAAGAGCCCTCAGCGGTCGCTACAGCAGCTCCTCGTCCCCGCAATCCTCGGTCGTGAAGTCGAAGTCGTCCCAGGGGTGCCACAGCTCGCCGGTCAGGGCCCCGCCGCTGAAGTCGGACACGGTGATCACCAGGCCACTGGAGTCATCGGCATAGGTGCCGTCGGGCTCGAACCAAAGCGACAGCGCATACCGCATGATCTGGTCGTCGCCCTGGCCCTCGTAGGACCCGCCGCCGGTGAACACGCCGGTCCAGGCATCGCTCAGGCTGTCGGCGCCGTCTTCCTGGGCGTCGTAGCCCATGATTCCGAACATCGAGGTGGTGTCCAACAACATGTCCAGCAGCTCGCTGTCCCCGTCGCCCTCGAAGTCGTCCTCGACGGCATCGCTGAAGTCCGCACAGCTCACCGTGGCATCGGTCACCAGGAGCAGGCCGAAGCCGAAGTCCTCGTCGTTCGCCTCGTCCTGGAGGAAGAGCTGACTGGAGCCGTCGACGGCGCCGTAGACGCCGTTCGTGCTGGCACAACCCCCGGCCAGGAAGACTGCGGGGAAGAGGATCGACAGGACGCGCTGTGCCACGCTTGCACCGGGTGGGGAGGCCGCCCGAGTCTACTCCAGCGAGCCCTCAGTCCCGGCTGAGCACCCCGAAGTTGTAGCTGTTGGCCCCGTGGTTGTGCACGTGCACCCCCTTGGCGCCGCTGGCCGCGTCGGACTGGGCTTGCAGCGAGAGACGGTAGGTCTGCGCATCCGCTGGGATGCCGACGGTCAGCTCCCACAGGACCTGGTCCCCAAGTCCCAGCGCCAGGTGGGCCTGGGCGGGCTCGGCGGCCCACAGGGCGTCGTGCCACAGATCGAGCGACAGCGCGTCCCCGGCAGCGACCTGGGCCAGGAGGGGCTGGCTGAAGGAGCCGTAGCGGCAGATGTCGGTCTCGACCTCGAAGACCCCCAGCTCCTCGCCGTAGCCCCAGTCCGGGCAGTCGACAGTGTCCGGCCGCTCGTCGTCGTAGGGGTCGCTGTCCGCGGGCACCCAGGCATCGACGGCCACCAGCGCCACACCCCCAGCAGTCGGCGCGTCGGCGGAGTCCATCACGCCCGTCTCACCCGCACACCCCGCCAACAGCAAGGCCAGGCTCACTCCGCCTCATAGGGCACGGACAGCATCAGGAAGTTGAAGCACATCTCGTCCTGGGTGCCGTCGCCGTAGCCTACGTCCCGGGGCTCTTGCTGCACACCGTCGATGACCGGCTGGTTCTCGGCGACCCGGCTACAAGCGGGTACAAGTTGGGGGCTGTCGCGGGACCTCAGAGGCTCAGCGTCATGCCCAGGCCGTACGCCACCTGCTGCCGGCTCTCGTGCAGGTCCGGGTTGAGCAGGAGCAGGTTGCCGAAGACGTGGATCTGGTCGGTCACGTCGAAGCCGACCCGGGTCTCGTGCTCGCTCAGGTTCCGGCCGACCACGGTGTCGTTGAAGCCCTTGGTCAGGCGGTAGTTCCAGTCCACCCGGCCGATGTGCAGCGCCATGCCGAAGTCGAAGGCCGCGCCCAGGCCCGGGTAGGTCTGCTGCTCCTGCCAGTCCGCCGCGCCCACCAGCGCCAGACCCAGGGTCAGGTCGAAGCCGTCCCACCAACCGAACACGTCGAGGCCCGTGGTGGCCCGCATGGTCACGTCGCCAGAGCCGATGGCCCGGACGTCCAGGGCCAGGAAGCCCGGCCGCTCACCCTCGATCCGGACTCCGCCGCCCATGGTCGCGTCCATGGGCATGCCCAGCGCGTAGAAGTTGCCCGAGACCTCCTGGGCGTCCAGGAACTCCAGGACCTCTTCGTCCACGGTGGTCAGGTTCAGGTCGCCGGCCTGGACGGTCGGGGTCATCAGGGTGGCGGCGATGAGGGCGGTGAGGGCCATGGTGCGCGCTCCAGAAGGTGGGGTCGCATCGTTGGACACCACACCCCCATCGGAGCGCTACCGGCGGCTCAGATTCCTCCGACGCGCTCGGGGGCCACGTCTTCGATGTCGCCCTGGGCCACCCCCACCGCGTGGGCGGCATAGCGCCGGAAGAGCTCGCCGTAGTCGTGCTCGTAGCGGAGCTTCCGCAGCATTCCATAGGTCCCGCCCAGGGTCCGGTGCAGGTAGACCATGTCCCGCGGAGACCGGATCCCCGGGTACCGCAGGAAGTGCGGGCTGATGGTCTTGACCCGATCCAGGATCGAGTCCTGGTGGCCCCCGGCGACGTAGTTGGGGGTGCGAAAGGGGGGTGCCAGGGCCTCGACGAATTCCCACAGCAGGTCGTGGGCGGCGCGTTCCTCGGTGTGCAAGGAGCCGATGTCCCGGGCGAGCTGGAGGAAGGTCCGCCGATCCCCGTCGATGACGGCCTCGGCGAGCTGGGCATAGGTCGACACGAAGTACAGGTCGAAGTGCTTCACGCACCCGAAGTCGAGCAGGCCGACCGAGCCGTCTTGGTCGAACAGGAAGTTCCCGCCGTGGGGATCGGCGTGCAGGGCCCGGATCTTGTAGAAGCTCTCGTGAAAGGCGGTGCACAACAGCTCGCCCGCCCGGACGCGGGCCTCGGGGCTGGCGACCTCGAGGAACTCCTCGAGGGTCTGGCCGGGCAGTCGATCCATGGTGAGCACCCGGTCCGAGCAGTACTTGGGGTGGGTGCCCGGCACGCTGAGCCCGTCCACGTGGGCCAGGGCCTTGCGGAAGAATTCCAGGTTCACGGCCTCTTGGTAGTAGTCGAGCTCTTCCGCCAGGCGCAGCTCGACCTCTTCGAAGATCTCGTCGACCTCGGCTCGGTCCCGGCGCAGGAAGCGGCCGCCGATGAGCATCGCCTTGAGCGCCCTCAGGTCGGTGTCGACGGTGTGCTCGATGTTCCGGTGCAGAACCTTGACCACCACCTCGGTGCCGTCGGGCAGGCGAGCGGCGTGGGCCTGTCCCAAGGACGCCGTGCCCAGCGGGACCGGGTCGAAGTCCGCGAACAGCTCGCCCAGGCTGGCGTCCAGGGACGCCTCGACGTCCTCGCGGATGATGTCGAAGGGCACCGGCGCGGCCTTGTTCTGGAGCCGCGAGAGCACCCGCTCGGCCTCGGGCGGAAGGTCCATGCCGTCGGCCAAGACAGCGATGGACTGGCCGATCTTCATCGCCGCGCCCTTGAGCACGCCCATGGTCTCGACGACCTTTTCCGCGTTCTGGAGGTGCAGGCGCCTCAGGGCCCGCTTGCGGGTCTCCTCGTCCTGGAAGGCCCCGATGACCCGCTGGCCCATGTACGAGCCCGACACACGGGACGTCAGGCCGCCCAGTCGCGCGACGCGTCCCAGGCGGGAGCCGGTGCCAGGCTTCTTCTTGCGTGCCATGATCGCCCTCCTAACCCTGGCCACTTCACCGCAAGCCGGAGCCGCCATGACCGACCTCGCCGAGCTCGCCGCCCGCCCGTGCATCCCGACGTACAAAGGGGGTCGCAAGTCCCTGGAGCCCGGAGAGGGCGAAGCGATGGCCGCTGCCCTGGAGCACTGGGAGACGATCGAGGGGGGCAAGCTGCGCCGGACCTGGAAGTTCCCGGACTTCGTCTCGGCCCTGGCGTTCGTGAACAAGCTGGGACAGCTCGCCGAAGAGGTGGGCCACCACCCGAACCTGACCCTGACCTGGGGCCACGTGGGCGTGGACCTGTGGACCCACGACGTGGGCGGCCTGACGGAGTGCGACTACGTGTTTGCGGCCCGATGCGAGCTGGCGTCGCCGCCCTGATCATCAGCCCTTGACGCTGCCCGCGGTCAGCCCCTCGACCAGGAAACGCTGCAGGGCGAAGAACAACGCCATCACCGGCACGCTGACCAGCACCGCGCCGGCGGCGAACCGGCCCCACTCGGTGCCGAAGTCCCCCACATAGGACTGCAGCACGACCGGCAGGGTGAACGCGCGCTCGTCGCTCATGAGCGTGGCCGCCAGGATGAACTCGTTCCACGCCGTCATGAAGGAGAACAGTCCCGTGACCGCGAGCGCGGGCTTGGCCAGCGGCAGGATGATGTCCTTGAAGGTCACCCAGCGGCTCGCCCCGTCGAGCATGGCGGCCTCTTCCAGGTCCCGGGGGATCGTGTCGAAGGTGCCCTTGAGGTTCCAGGTGCAAAAAGGGATCGCCGTGGTGCTGTAGACCAGCGCCAGCCCTGTCATGGAGTCCAGGAGCCCCGCGGCATCCAACAGGATGTAGAGCGGGATCAGCATCACGATGCCGGGGAACATCTGGGTGATGAGGAACAGGCTCATGCCGGCGTCGCGGCCCGGAAAGGCCCACCGGCTCATGGCATAGCCGGCGGTACAGGACAGGCAGATGCCGACCACGCTCGTGAGCACACTGACGACCACCGAGTTGAAGAGCTGACGGCCGAAGAGCCAGCCCCCGGTGGCGTCGGTGGTGCTGACCACGTCGATGAAATTCTGCAGGCTCACCTCGGTGGGCCACGGCGTGGGATCCAGCGAGAAGGCCTGGCTCGGGGTGAGCGCCATCTTGAGCACCCACATGACCGGGTAGAGCACGGCCAGGCTCACCAGGATGAGCGTCGCGTGGGTCGCGAGGACCTGCCACATCGGCACCTGGCGGGAACCAGCGGTCATGCGGACTTCTCCCGCATCAGGCGGTTTGTGAACACGGACCACACCAGCAGGACCCCGAAGATCAGGATCGAGTAGGCCGCCGCGTAGCCGTAGCGGAAGTTCCGGGTGAAGGCCCAGCGGTAGGCATCGCTGATCAGGATCTCGGTCGCGCCGTCCGGCTCACCGCCGCTCACCAGGTAGATGATGTTGAACTGGTTGAAGGTCCAGACCGAGCCCAGGATCACCGCGGGCAACAGCGCTGGCCGCAAGAGCGGCAGGGTGATGTGGCGGAAGCGCTGCCAGCGACTGGCCCCGTCGACCTCGGCGGCCAGTTCCAGGTCCCGGGGAATGGTCTGGAGCGCCCCCAGCGTGACCACCATCATGAAGGGGAAGCCCAGCCAGGTGTTCGTGACCACGTTGGCCGCAAAGGCCGTGGACCACTGGCTGAACCAGCTCACGGGCTCCAGCCCCACCGCGACCAGCAGCCCATTGATGGCGCCGAATTGCCGGTGGAACATGCCCTTCCAGATCAGCGCCGTGATGTAGTTCGGCACCGACCAGGGCAGGATCAGGAGCACCCGGTAGACGTTGCGCATGCGCAGCCAGGGCTCACGCAACAAGAGCGCCAGCCCCAGTCCGATGCTCACGTGGAGCAGCACGTTCACCCCGGTCCACAGCACCGTGACGCCCAGGGTGAACCAGAAGCTCAGCGGGGACGTGACCGGCCAGTCCCGGGCGAAGAGGATGTCCAAGAAGTTGGCGAAGCCCACAAAGGTGAACTCGCCGGCCCGGTGACTGAAGAACGCGACGCCTGCGCCCACGAAGAACGGCAACACCACGAGCACGCCCATCGCCAGGGCCGCCGGCAGGATGTAGGGGTAGGCGAAGCGGAACCGCCGGATGCGGGCCTGGGTGTCGCCGTCGAGCAGCTGCTTGACCCACCACCCGCAGACCCCGAGCAGCACCACCGCGACCAACACCGCGTAGGGCGTGCCGTTCGCCGGGGGCGGCGGCGGCTTGGTGACGATGGCGTACTCCTGCTGCGCCGCCGTCGCCGCCGCCTGGGGGGTCAGCGCCCCCCGCATCACCCTGCGGAGCGACCGCGCCATGGGCTCCCAGGTGGCCGTCATCTCCGGCCGGTTGGGCATGGGCACCGCCGCGTCGAGCTGGGCCCGGAACGCGCCCAGGATCGGGTCCTGGCCCACCCGGGGGTCGTCATAGGCCGCCAGGGTCGCGACGCTCTGGCGACCCTGGACCGCTCGGGTGACCGCGACGTCCGGCGAAGCCAGGAACGCCGCCAGAGCCGCCGCCTGGTCCGGGTGCGCCGCATAGGCGCTCACCAGCGCGGCTTCGACGGTCAGGAAGGGGCCGGCCGGCTGCCCGGTCCGCGAGACCACCGGCAGGGGCGACACGGCGTAGGGCACCTGGGGGTCGATCTCGCCCAGGAACCAGGGCCCCGAGACGACCATCGCGGCCCGCCCCTCGTTGAAGAGCTGGGTCACCAGCGCGCCGTTGGTCTCCTCGGGCACCAAGCCCCGGGCCTGGAGGTCCGCCACCCAGGCCATCGACTCGGCGGTCCCCGGCTGGTCCAGCGCGACCTGGTCCTCCAGGAACACGCCGCCGCCGAAGCCGTGGAGCCAGGGGGCGTGGAAGTAGGGCTCGGTGGTGAGCCAGGCGACGCCGAAGCGCTCGGGTCCGGTCAGCGCCTCGGCGAGGGCCTCCAGGCCGTCGGTGGTCTCGGGGGCCTCATCGACCAGATCCGTGCGGGTGAAGAGCGCCAGGCACTTGTAGGCCAGGGGCACGCCCCACGCCGTGTCCTGGAAGGTGACGGCCTGGACCGTGGCCGGGTGCAGGCCTTCCGGGACCTGGGCCGGCGCCACGATGCCCGCCTGGACCCAGCCGCCGATGCGGTCGTTGGCGAACACGAACAGATCCGGTCCATTGCCCCTGGGCGCCGCGGCCTCGACCTTGGTGGGAAAGGTCTCGTTGGGCACCGCCAGCGGCGCCACCACGAGCTCCGGGTGGCGGGCCTGGTACTCGGCGAGCACCGCCTCGAAGGCCACCCGCTCGGCACCCCGGTAGCTGTGCCAGACAGTGAGCTCGTCGGCGGCGACGGCGACGGCACAGAACCACGCGATCAGGACGGCGAACACCTCAGAGCGCCACGCCGGAGTCCACGTCGAACAGCCGCGCCCGGCCCAGGGACACCGCCACGGTGTCGCCGACCGCGATGGGACCGAGCTCGGCCGTCTCGGCTCGCGCGGTCAGCGTCTGCCCGCCCAGGGTCAGGTGCAGGTGCACCTCCCAGCCCAGGTGCTCGACCACGTCGACCGTGGCCTGGGCGTCGCCGCGGCCGACCACCACTTCGTGAGGGCGCACGCCCACCGTGACCGGCCCTGGCACCGATCCGGCGACGCTCAGCGCCCCCACCTGGACGGTCTGGCCGTCCCCCACCCCGTCGAGCAGGTTCATGGCCGGGGAGCCGATGAACGTGGCCACGAAGGTGTTGGCCGGCGTGTCGAAGATCTCCTGGGGGGTGCCGACCTGTTGGAGCACGCCCTTGTCCAGGATCACGATGCGGTCCGCCAGGGTGAGCGCCTCGACCTGGTCGTGGGTCACGTACAGGATGGTCGCGTCGAGCTGCTTGTGCAGCCGCTTGAGCTCCACGCGCATCTGGTTGCGCAGCGCGGCGTCCAGGTTGGACAGGGGCTCGTCGAACAGGAAGACCTTGGGCCGCCGCACGATGGCCCGGCCCATCGCCACCCGCTGGCGCTGACCGCCGCTCATCGCCTTGGGCAGCCGATCCAGGAGCGGGGTCAGGCCCAGCATCTCCGCAGCATCGCCCACCGCACGGTCGATGTCGGCCTGGGCCCACTTTCGGACCTTGAGGGCGAACGCCATGTTCTGGCGCACGGTCATGTGGGGGTAGAGCGCGTAGCTCTGGAACACCATCGCCACGTCGCGGTCACGGGGAGGTCGCTCGTTGACCCGCTGGCCATCGATCTGGAGCTCCCCCGAAGTGATGTCCTCGAGCCCCGCGACGCACCGCATCAGCGTGCTCTTGCCGCAGCCCGAAGGGCCGACCAGCACCACGAATTCGCCGTCGGCGACGGACAGGTCGACGCCCTTGAGGACTTCGACGTCGCCGTAGCTCTTCTGGATGTCCTGGAAGGAGAGGGTGGCCACCGCCCGCGCATAACTGGGGACGGCAGGGGCTTGCGTCTACGGCGGCGGGCTGCGACGCTACAGCACCCGCCGGGAAAGGAGGACCCCCGATGCGACTCGTCATGCTCGCACCCCTGCTCATCGCTTGCCCCCAGACCGACCCCGATGGGGGTCAGGAAGGCGAGCCGCGCACCGACACAGACGCCGACACCGATCTCGACGTGGACACCGACACCGACGTCGACGCGGACAGCGACGCCGACGCGGACAGCGATGCCGACAGCGATGCCGACACCGACACCGACACCGACACCGACGCCGACGCCGACGGCGATGCCGACGCCGACACCGACACGGACACCGACACCGACACCGGCAAAGCCTGCGACGTGAGCGATCTGGTGTGGAAGGCTGCGGCACGGGATCCGGCCGGCACTTCCAAGAAGGTCTTCCCGGCAGGGGCCCAGCTCACCATGGCCTGTGTGGTCTCGAACCCGTGCAGCGAGTCCATCACCTTCGAGACCAACGACGGCTGCCTGGTCAGCTCGTACGAGGTCAACGGCGCCGCAGCCGGCCAACAGCCCTTCGACCTGGAATGCACCGACGCGATCACCAGCTGGGAGGTCATGGGCGGCCGCGCCATCGAGGCGACCTATGACTACGGCAAGGCCGTGGTCGACGACTGGACCTTGGTGTGTCGCTTCAACTACGGCGGCAACGTCGCGACCTACACCTACGCGGTGGAGTAGGAACCCCCGAGCGCCGCCACTGTCAGACCCGACATGTGGTGGTGGCTCCCCTTTCTCTCGATCGCCGACGTGCCCAGCCCGCCCCGGGCCTGGTCCACCCCGGACTCGGTCCCGCTGAACCAGGCCTTTCCGGTTCCCGACGGCTTCATCCGCCGCCAGCAGGACCTGTTCGGGCAGTGGCTCGGCGGGCTGCCCGTCGAGCCCGCCGACCGCGCGGTCCGGACCCACGACGGCCGGATCGTGCGCCACCCCGCCCGGGTGATCAACCTGCCCATGGTCTCCGGAGACCTGCAGCAGTGCGCCGACAGCGCCCTGCGCCTGCGGGCCGAATTCCAGCGCCAGACCGGACAGACGGTGACGTTCCACGCCACGTCAGGGGACCCCATGGCGTGGGCCACCTGGGCCAGCGGCCAGCGGCCGGTCGTGCGCGACGGCCACCTGGCCTGGGTCTCCGGCGGGGACCGGTCCTGGAACGGCTACCTGCGGCAGCTCTTCAACTACGCGGGCACCGCGTCACTCCAGGCCCACGACACCCGCATGGCCGTGACGCCCCGAGCCGGAGACGTGCTGGTCGAGGGCGGCTTCCCGGGACACGCGGTGGTCATCCTGGACGTGGTCACCCGCTCAGACGAGACCCGTGTGCTGATCGGCGAAGGCTTCATGCCCGCCCAGGACTTCCACGTAGAGCTGGGACCCCAGGACGGCTGGTGGACCTGGGACGACGGCGTGGCCCTGCCCCACTGGCCACTCGGCGCCGAAGACCTGCGCCGCTGGAGTCGGTGACCGCGGTAGAGTCTCCGGGTGGCCGACGTCCCTCCTCCCCGGGAACCAGGCTGGACGCCGCTCTCTCGGGTCGCCGCAGTGTTCACCTCGATGGATCGCACCATCAAGGGCATGCGTCTGTACGAAGGCCAGGGCGAGATGGCCGACAGGCTGCTGGCCAAGCTGGAGCACGCCGCCAAGGAAGCCACGGCCGAGGGCCCGATGACCGTGGGCCTGACGTCTTTTGGTCCGGTCTACGACGGCAAGCCCGTGCTGGCGGTCGACGAGCGCATCCCCTACCTGTTCCGGCTCTACCTGGACGGCGTGCGGGAGCTGACCTTGCTCCAGGGCCTGGAGACCGAGGAGCTGCGCGGTCTCGTCGACGTGCTCGGCACCGACCCCAAGGGCTCGGAAGACGACCTGGTGACGCTGCTGTGGTCCCGGAACTTCCGCACGATCCGGCACTACGCGGTCGATGCCATCGCCACCGGTGCCCAGGCCGACATGGCCGAGGGCAAGCTGGCCCAGGCCAGGTCCGGATCAGGGCTGGACGCGAGCGCCCAGAAGGGCGACGTGAAGCTCGCGCTGTCCGCGTCGGACCTGCGGGTGCTCCAGACCGGTGGGGACTTGCAGTGGGTGGCCGGAGCCCGGGGCCCAGTGAGCGGCGGGGAGTCGGTGGCGCAGCTGGGCGAGCGGGTCTCGACCGCCATCGAAGGCCGCCCGGACTTCGCCCGCTTCATGGACATCGCCCGGCGCGTCGGCGGCGACCAGGAGGGCGCGAGTCCCCTGGTGGTCGACATGTACGACAGTCTGCTCGCGACCGGCGACGCCGAAGGGGTCGCGGCGATGGTGCACTGCCTGGGCGAGTCCGCCGCGGACCGCGCCGCGATCATGCAGCCCGAGCGCATGGAGAAGCTGGCGCCCCTCTACGCCGTGGCACCCGACGCACTCCGCGACGCGCTGGTCCCGCTGGTCCAGGCCGAGCCCGACGGCATGGTCGCGCTGTTGACGGCCCTTCCCCCAGGTCAGACCGCCGAAGGCCTTCGAGACGTGCTCCTGGCCGCCGGGGTGGATCTGACCCGCTTCTACGAGCGCCGGATCGAGGATCCCGACGAAGCGGTCGCCCTGGATGCCCTGGCGGCCCTGGGGGCCATCGGGAGCCCGGCCGCCCTCGAGACCCTGTCCAAGGCCCTGTCCAGCCGGCTCACCACCCGACGTCGGGCGGCGCTGCAGGCCATGAAGGGCCGCTACCACGAGTCCGCCCGGATCGGGCTGGGCCGAGCGCTGAACGATCCGGACAAGGAGAACCGCCTGCTGGCGATGGGCGTGCTGGGTGCATCGGGGGACAAGCGGGTCGGCTACGCGCTGCTCGAGGGCCTGAAGAGCCCGAACTTCGGCAAGTGGGACCCGGACGAGCAAGAGGGGCTGTATGGGGCGGTGGCCGCCCTCCAGGACCTGCGCACCCTGGAGTACTTCCGCAAGACCCTGGGCCGCAAGACCATGGGGCTCGACAAGGGCGGCGTGCGGCACCAGCTGCTGGCCGCCAAGGCGCTGGCGGGCATGCGCCTGCCCCAGGCACGGGAGCTCCTGGGCGAGTTCCGCGGCAAGTGGTTCCACCCCAACGACGTGAAGCAGGCCATCGACAAGGCCTGGCGGGACTCCGGATGACGGACGACCAGGCCTACACCGCGGCGGCCAGCGAGATCGTGGCACTGATCCAGGGCGTCACACGGGCGCTGACGCTCTACGCCCCGAACAACGACACGGTCACCCGGCTGGTCGACGACCTGGTCAAGGCACTGGAGGGCCACTTCCAGGGCGGCGGCGAGCCGATGCACCTGCAGCTGCTGGAGCACGAGTTCTTCCTGAACGGCCAGCTGCTGAAGCTCGACCCGGCGACCTGGGAGCGGGCCACGATGCTCAGCCAGAAGCTGATCCCGCTGAAGGCCAACGACCTGCGCTTCGACCCCTCACTCAAGCGCGAGGGCATCGAGGCCTTCGTGCGAGACCTGGCCGAGTCGCTGCCCAAGATGAAGCCGGGCTTCCAGACCGACTACGGGGGCCTGGAGGTCGCAGAGGCCGCCGGCGCCGCCACAGCCACGTTCCGCTTCGAACCCGACAAGCTCGCGGTCTGGCTCTACACCAGCCTGGTCGAGCTGGTAGACACCCTGTACGCCGAACACGCCGAGGGCCGGGCCCCGAGCCTGGTTCCACTCAAGCGCACGCTGCAGCTGGCGATCGACAACATGGGCACCCACGGCGCGATCTACCAGCTCCTGACCACCTTGCACCGGCCAGGGCGGCCCCCACCCCACTCGATGGTCCGAGGGGCTGTCGCGATCGAAGCCATCGGCTTTGGCCTGTGGCTCAAGCTGCCCCGCCAGCACCTGCTCACCCTGGGACTCGCCGGCATCCTAGGTGGCATCGTCGAGACCAAGGACCCCGACCAGGCCGTGCAGCCGATCTTCCGCTACCCGGGGCTCGGGGCCAGCGCGATCGCCCAGGCCCTGGTCGTGCACGAGTGCCGGTCCGTGCGCGGCGGCGGCGACGGGGGTCTGCTCGGCAAGCTCCTGGGCATGGTCGAGACCTACATCGAGGTCACCCTGCCCCGGGAGAAGAAGTCCCGGGTGCCCCCCTTCAAGGCCCTCAAGATCATGCGCCAGGGCAAGCTGCCCTGGATCGAGCCCGAGCTGATCCAGGCCTTCTGCGACTACAAGGGTCCGCTGCCGCTGGGTTCGCTGGTGAAGCTCTCCAACGACCAGCTGGGCCTGGTGCTCGGCCGGCCCAAGCCCCCGGCCAAGGGGGATCGCCCCCTGATCGGGCTCATCCGCGGGGGCGAGGTGAAAGGCATGGTGGACCTGAGGCGCCAGAAGGACACCAAGGTGAAGAAGGTCCTCACCGCCGAGGAGGCCGGGGTGGATCTGTTCGCCGCATCCGGCGGTTGACCGCACCGGCAGCGGCGCCCCTCACAGGGACCGCAGGAACGCCTCCAGGTCTGCGAGCTCGCCCTCATCGAGGGCCGAGGTGTCCCCCATCTCGCCGTCCCGGAAGCGCCACAACAGCCCCTCCAGGTCCGGCTCTGAGCCATCGCTCAGGTAGGGGGCCGTGGCCATGACGCCGACGAGGCTGGGCGTGATGGTGGGGTCGCCCCGGATGATCTCGTGGGCAAGGTTGTCGGTGTAGAGCGGCGACGGGTGACACTCCGCACAGCCGATGACCGGGTCGTGGAACAGGATGTTCCCGCGATCCACCGTGTCGGAGTCCTGCTCGGGCACGTCTTCGTGGCGGGTGAAGTCGATCCAGGCGGCGATCTGCGCGAAGGGCGAGACGTCGGCGTCTGCGGCCAGACTCAGGTCCGCGTTGAGCCGTCTCGCCCCCAGAGTGGCTTCGTCCTCGACGGTCGGCACGTCCCCCTCCCAGGTCACCGGTTCGGTCAAGGAGACCTGGCCGGCCAGCGACAGCGTCTGTCTGCTCCGGCCCTCGAGCTGCCAGCTCAGGCCATCCGTGCGGGTGTCGAAGTGGCAGCCGCTGCAGCTCAGGCCCGAGGAGCCGTTGGTGATCCCGGGGTCGTAGACCGAGTGGAACAGTCGTCGGCCAGCCTCGACGTCGGGGTCCTGGCGCCAGGGCACGAGCTCGGTCGTCTCGGTCGGCCGCTCGGTGGTCATGGTGCGGAACCGCTCTCGCGGCTGGTTCCACCGGTCGGTGATGCCGTCGAGCCAGTCATCCAGCGGCATGACCCGCCGATCCAGCTCGCACCACAGCCAGAAGCCACCGAAGCGATCGGCCGCAAGGCCCACCGGGCCCTCGCAGGTCCGGCTGTGGTGGCTGTCGGTCTTGGAGATGCCCGACCCTGCTCCCTGGGTCCCGTTGGTGGGGCTCCGCGGCAGGGCGATCACCGTGTCCGCGGCCTCCATCGTGACGGCCAACGTCTCGCCGTCTGCGGAGTGACGGACGGCGGTGGGGTAGCTACGAGCCGAGAAGCGGTTGTCGTCGAACTCCAGCACCTGGACCAGAGACAGGGCCTGGGCCTGGGCGTGGGGGCGTCCGTCGTCGGCCAGCGGAAAGGTCACCACCGCCGGAGACAGAGCGTCGCGCCCGGGGTCGGTGGTGTTCGACCCCTGGAAGTAGAGACCGACCCCCATGTCCATCTCCATGGCCGTGGTCAGCTGGCTGTCCGCAGGCACCACGTCGACGAATTGCACGGGCACGGCCAGCTGACTGCCGTCCGAGGCCACGGACAGGTCACCCGTAATGCGCGGCGCACGGGGCAGCGGGTCCTGGTGATCGCCCGTGTTGTAGGTCGTCTGCAGCACCAGCTGATCCTTGGTGCCTTCGACCAGGTCGATCCAGGTCAGCCGCCCTTCATGGGCCGAGCCGACGTACAGCGCGTTCTCCGAGGGATGAATTGCCAGCCACCGGGGCTGGTCGGCGACCCGCCAGCTTCGCAGGGGCTCCAGGGTCACGGCGTCGAGCTCGTCGACCCGGCCCTCGAGGGACAGCGCCACGTACACCCGATCCCGGGTGCGGGCGGTGACCAGGCCGTAGGGCTCGGCGCCGACCTCGACGGTCTTGTACGGCGTCGGGCCGTCGTCTCCCAAGATGAAGGTCGCCACGGACCGGTCCGCCCGCAGCGACACGCCGAGCATGTTCGACCCCAGGACGGTGATCCGGGTGGGCTCTCCCGGGAGATCCAGGGTCGTCACCTCGTCATGGACCAGGTCCCAGACGCCCAGCGCCTCGGACACTGGATCCACGGCGAACAACCAGTCGCCGTCCTCGGACAGCACCACAGTCGAGCTGCCCGTGAGGGCTTGGAGCCCGTAGTCGGTTCGTGCGAACGAGAGCGGGTCATCCTCGGCACAGCCCGAGAGCAACACCGCCACCCACCAGACGTTGGCCATCTTGGCCTCCTGCCCCGCTGGTTCCACCCAGAGACCCAATCTAGGCAGTTCGGTCAGAGCGACTCAAGGGAATTTTGAGAATCCGTACTGGACCCCAGGTACAGTCCGCGCTGGCCGCACCGCCTCCTCCCCCGGCAGCCTGGTCACCAATGCCCGAACGCCTCCTCAAGCAAGCCACAGTCAGCCCCACCACAGGCGAGTCCGAGGCCAGGACCCGGGTGAGGGAGATGCTCACCGAGCTCGAGGCCGGAGGCGAGGCCGCGGCCCTTCGCTGGGCCCGCGAGCTGGACGGCTACACGGGCCCGGCCGTCGTGCCGGCCAGCGCCTTTGCCGCGGCGAGCGCTGCACTCCCGGACCAGGTCAAGGCCGACATCGCCTTTGCCCACCAGCAGATCCGCCGCTTCGCCCAGGCCCAGCTGGCCACGCTGTCGGAGTTCGAGCTGGAGCTGTCTCCCGGCCGGTTCACCGGCCACAGGCTCGTGCCGCTGCAGACCGCCGGCTGCTACGTGCCCGGGGGCCGCTACGCCCACGTGGCCTCGGCGTTGATGAGCGTGACCCCGGCCCGTGTGGCCGGTGTGGATCGGGTCATCGCCACCTCGCCGCCTCGGGGCGAGACCGTTCACCCGGCGGTGCTCTACGCCTTGGAGCTGGCCGGCGCCGACCAGGTGCTGTGCCTGGGGGGCGTCCAGGGCATCGCTGCGCTGGCCTTTGGCCTGTTCACGGGGCACCCAGCGGACATCCTGTGTGGCCCCGGCAATCGCTGGGTCGCCGAGGCCAAGCAGCAGCTCGCCGGGCGCTGCGGCATCGATCTGTACGCCGGGCCCAGCGAGATCCTGGTGCTGGCGGACGAGACCGCCGATCCCGAGCTGGTGGCCAGCGACCTGGTCGGCCAGGCCGAGCACGGGGTCACCACCCCGGCGATCCTGGTGACGACCCACGAGCCCCTGGCCCACGCGGTCCTGGCCCGGGTCCCGGCCCTGTGCGCGTCCCTGCCTCCGGGCAACGCCGCGGCCGAGGCCTGGGACCGCTGCGGCGAGGTGGTCGTGTGCGACACCCGAGACCAGGCCGCCGCGATCAGCGACCGCTACGCCCCCGAGCACCTGGAGGTGCACGCAGCGGACCTGGACTGGTGGCTGTCCAGGCTGCGGAACTACGGCTCGCTCTTCCTGGGCGAAGAGACCACCGTGGCCTACGGCGACAAGGCGTCCGGGCCGAACCACATCCTGCCGACTCGGGGCGCCGCCCGGTACACCGGTGGCCTGGGGGTGCACAAGTTCCTGAAGACCCTGACCTGGCAGCGCATGACGTCGGCAGCGACCCGGGAGCTGGGACCCGTCTCCGCGCGCATCTCCCGGCTGGAGGGCATGGAGGCCCATGCTCGGACCGCCGATGACCGGGTCCGCAAGTACCTGCCGGGCGAGACCTTCGCCCTGGAGCCTTGACGTGGGTGAGCTGAACGGTCGGGTGGCCCTGGTCACAGGGGCCAGCGCCGGCCTCGGCGCCGCCGTGGCCGAGGCGCTGGCGGGAGCCGGGGCCCGCGTCGTGGTGCTGGCTCGGCGTGCGGAACAACTCGAGGAGGTGGCAGCCGGGATCGACGGCGCTGCCGTGACCTGTGATCTCCTGGACCGGCAGGCCCTGGCCCAGGCCGTCCCCCGGGTCTCGGCGCCCTTTGGCCCCCCCGACATCGTCGTGCACGCCGCTGGGGTCAATCCCCGCCGGCCGGCTTCGGGCCTGAGCGAGATGGACTGGGAGCGCACGCTGTCGCTGAACCTGACCGCGCCCTTCCTGCTGACCCGAGCCCTGGTGCCAGCGATGCGCCGGCGGTCTTGGGGACGGGTGCTGCTCATCGCTTCGCTGCAGTCGTCCCGGGCCTTTCAGCACGGCATGCCCTACGGCGCCAGCAAGGGCGGCATCGCCCAGCTCACCCGGGCCATGGCGCTGGAGTGGGGCTCCGACGGCATCACGGTCAACGCCATCGCCCCGGGCTTCTTCCCCACCGAGCTCACCGCCCCCCTGGTCGCGGACCCTGACGCCTGGGGTGCCCTGGCGGGCCGGACCTGCCTCGGCCGGAACGGCGAGCTCGCCGATCTCCACGGCCCCGCCGTGTTCTTGTGCAGTGACGCTTCGGCATACGTCACCGGGCAGATCCTGCACGTCGATGGAGGCTTCAGCGCACGATGAAGGCACTCGTCTACACCGCTCCTGAGACCCTGGCCTGGCGCGACGAGCCGGAGCCGCCGGCCCGGGACGGCGAAGCCCTGATCCGCATCGACGCCGTGGGCATCTGCGGCTCGGACATGCACGGCTACCTGGGCCACGATCCCCGGCGGGCCCCGCCGCTCATCCTGGGCCACGAGGCCTGCGGGACCGTGCTCCAGGGCGCGGCGCCGGGGAGCCGAGTGGTGCTGAACCCGCTGGTCACCTGTGGCCACTGCACGTCCTGCCTCCAGGGCCGCTCGAACCTGTGTCCGAAGCGTGTGCTCATCGGCATGGCCCGTCCGGGGGCCTTTGCCGAGCGCATCCGGCTGCCGGAGCGGAACTTGATCCCGGTGCCCGCCGGACTCGACGCCGCCCACGCCGCCCTGACCGAGCCCTGTGCCACCTCGGTGCACGCGCTGGGGCTGGCCGCACGCAGCCTGCACCGGCCGGTCCACGAAGGCCGAGCGCTGGTCATCGGTGCGGGCAGCGTGGGCCTGCTCGCCGCGCTCTTGCTGCGAGCCCAGGGCTGCCGCGACGTCACGGTCGCCGAGACCCACGCCGGGCGCCGGGCGTCGGCGGGGGCCCAGCCGGGCCTCCAGACCCTGGATCCTGCAGTCGCGGCCGCCGCGTCGAACCACTACGATCTGGTGGTCGACGCCGTCGGCGGCACCATGACCCGCGCGGCGGCCAGCGCCGCGGTCCGGGCCGGCGGCACCATCGCGCACATCGGGCTGATGCACGACACCGGCGGGCTCGACGTGCGCCGGCTGACCCTGGCCGAGATCACCTTTGTCGGCTGCTACACCTACACCCCCCTCGACCTGCGAGCAGCGGTGCAGGCCCTGGCGTCGGGCGACCTCGGAGCCCTGGACTGGGTGGAAGAACGCCGCCTGGCCGACGGTCCGACCGCCTTTGCCGATCTGCATGCGGGTAGGGTCGCCGCCGCCAAGGTCGTCCTGACCCCCCGCCTCCCGGAGCCCCCATGACCCACTTCCTGGTCCACGATCACACCGACACCGTCGGGGTTGTGGTGGTCGAAGGCGTCGAAGCCGGCGCCACCCTCACCGGCTGGGTGATGGACACCGACGAGACCCGGACCATCGCCGTGCTCGACCCCATCCCCATCGGTCACAAGCTGGCCCTGGGGGTCATCATCTCCGGCGACACCATCGTGAAGTACGGCCACGACATCGGTCGCGCGGTCGCCGACGTCGCCCCGGGCGGCCACGTGCACGTGCACAACATCAAGACCAAGAGGTGGTGAGCATGTCCGCTGGAACCTTCTGGGGCTATCGCCGGGAAAACGGTCGGGTCGGCATTCGCAACCACGTGGTCATCCTGCCTCTGGACGACATCTCCAACGCCAGCGCAGAAGCCGTCGCCGCCCACATCAAGGGCACCCTGGCCATCCCCCACCCCTACGGGCGACTGCAGTTCGGCGCCGACCTGCAGCTGTTCTTCCGCACCCTCATCGGCACCGGGGCCAACCCCAACGTCGCGGCGGTGGTGGTCATCGGCATCGAGCCCGGCTGGACCCAGCGGGTGGTCGACGGCATCGCCGCCACCGGCAAGCCCGTGGCCGGACTGTCCATCGAGCGGCACGGCCAGATCGACACCGTGGCGCGGGCCAGTCGGGTGGCCAAGGACTTCGTGCACGCCGCCAGCGAGCTGCAGCGCACCGAGTGTGACCTGAGCGAGCTCCAGATCGCGGTGAAGTGCGGCGAGTCCGACACCACCAGCGGCCTGGCGTCCAACCCCACCGTCGGCGACCTGGTCGACAAGCTCGTGCCTCACGGGTCCACGGTCTGCTTCGGCGAGACCAGCGAGATCACCGGTGCCGAACAGGTCTGCGCCAGCCGGGCCGCCACCCCCCAGGTGGCCCAGAAGTTCCTGGACACCTGGAACCGCTACAACGACATGATCCTGCGGCACAAGACCGACGATCTGTCCGACAGCCAGCCGACCAAGGGCAACATCCTGGGCGGGCTGTCCACCATCGAGGAAAAGGCCTTTGGCAACCTGCAGAAGATCGGCAAGAAGGCCACGTTCATCGACGTGCTGGAGCCCGCCGAGACCCCCACTGGCGGCCCGGGCCTGTACTTCATGGACACCAGCTCGGCGGCGGCGGAGTGCGTGACCCTGCAAGCGGCCGCGGGGTTCGCGGTGCACCTGTTCCCGACGGGCCAGGGCAACGTGGTGGGCCACCCGATCATGCCGGTGATCAAGCTCACGGCGAACCCCCGCACCGCCCGGGAGATGGCTGAGCACATCGATCTCGACGTGTCGGGCCTGCTCCAGCGCCAGCTCACGATGGACCAGGCCGGGGACCAGCTGATCGACATGACCGTGCGCACGGCGAACGGGCGGCTCACGGCGGCCGAGGTGCTGGGGCACCAGGAATTCGTGCTGACCAAGCTCTACCAGTCGGCCTGACTGGGGGTCTTGACGTAGCGGCGGCGCTTTCAATCCCGCTGCAATCGTCCCGGAGCGCACCCGGAGGCAAAAAGCGGGCGGCCCCGACCGGAGACCGCCATGACCCTCCTGCTCCTGACCCTGTTCACCGCCCAAGCCTCCCCGTGCCTGTCGGCGTCGGACCTGACCCTGGAGATGCGCACCCTGGTCGACAGTGGGCCTGGAGCGCTGGAGAGCTTGCTCGGGGCGGAAGCCACCCTGGCCGAGCACGATCTGGGAGTGATGCTCGAAGTCCTGCTCGTCGCCGCCCAGAGCGGCGACGTGGAGGTCGTGCGCAACCTGGCCGCGCACATGCTGGACGACATCCCCGACGAGCTGGGTGGGCCCCTCGACGACTTCGCGCGGGACCTGATCGGGTCCTTTGCCGAGGTGTCCACCGCCGACGAGCTGGCAGCGGCGCTGGAGACCGCCCAGGAGCGCCTTGGGGTGGCCCCGACGCCAGAGCCCGAGCCGCCACCGCCGGTGACCTTCGAGCCCGAGGGGCCCACCGTCCACGTGGCCCCGCCGGAGCACGCCGGCGGCTCCTGGCAGAGCCTCCAGGAGGCACAGGCCCGCTGGGACGCGGGCGAGGTCGGGGGGGCCGCGCCGATCGTCACGGTCGCCAACGACTACGACGGCGGCTTCCAGGCCGGACTGGACGGCCACATGATGATCATCGGCCAGCCCGGCAGCTACAGCCACGAGTTCCTGAACGGCCTGTTCGACGGCCACGACGCGCGCTAGCGCTCCGGGGCCCGTGGCCGCCGCAGCACCTCCAGAGCCGCCCGTATCTTCCGCCTGTTGAGGTAGAGCCCCTCGTTTCTTCCGCTTGGGCTGACAATTCAGGCCCAAGAGGGCAATTTGATGCCCGTTTCGCCCCCAGCAGGGCTGCAGTGGCCCCCAAGCGGAAGAGGGAAGGGGCTTTGGAGGGTGCCGACCCATGGACACCCCCGACGGTCAGTCGCCACCCCCGCTGACACCGATCCGCCCGGCGTGGCGATCGAGCACCTGGTCCGGCCCTTGCCAGGGCCCGGGGCATGTCCGACCGAGACCTCCC
>Ga0209992_10001947_pt1 | contig 20112 bp, 4 predicted proteins | sample 2SBtaG_2_FD_182564 | JGI IMG/M metagenome (GOLD analysis project Ga0209992, IMG submission 182564) | Deep subsurface microbial communities from Kolumbo volcano to uncover new lineages of life (NeLLi) - 2SBTROV12_ACTIVE470 metaG (SPAdes)... | ecosystem: Environmental > Aquatic > Marine > Volcanic... | reverse complement strand
ACCAATTTTCTTTAAATCCAGTCCAGTTATCTGCCCATGAACTCCAAGTTACAGGACCATATCCAGTTCTAGAATCAAATCCAGCAGCATCTAATTGTTCTCCAGTATTGGTATAAGTTGTAAGATCATCATGTTTAGCCTCAAGTACAACTTGATCTATCCATATATCAGAATCAGGAACTAAATCTACAGTTCCTCCATAATAACTAACCAAATATGGCGTAATATTTTCTACTCTAGTAGCAAAAGGTTGATCAACATGAACAACATCTTCATAATCTAGAGTTAATACCCTACCAGTTTTTCTAATTCCATTAGCACTATTTAAATCTAATTTAAGATCCAATTCAGTTGTATGGTGAGCAGGTCTTAATTCTCCATTATGGTAATCAATAGAATTCTTTACTATGGTAGTCTTAAGTTGATTTTCTGTATTAGCAAAATCATCTACAAAGAATCCAGATTTAAATCTGTTCAATCCATCAGTATCAGTTATTTGCATATTTAATGTATCACTTTCTAATAATGTAAGTGATGTATAAAATTCTAAATTCTCAATTCTCTTTTCAAGTTTATTGATATCACTCATCTGATATCTCTTATAATTAGCAAGAGTTATACTTGCATCATTAACATTGAATAAGTATGCAGGTAATTTAATTGACGCTACTTCTAACGCTCCATCTATAGGAACTGGAAATTCTGGAGTCTCAGCAGGAGATCCTTTTATTAATTGAAACTCTCCACTCTTAGATAGATAAATTTTATCACATCTAGAAAGATAGAAAGAATAATCTAATAGAATAGATCTATCAGATGCTAAAATATTTTGAGCAGAATTGCCAGATGCAGTAAAAGATCTACCTAAAAATTCAAAAGGAGATCTAGCAGTTCCTGAAAAATCAGAAACTCTAGGTCTTATGTCAATAAGATCACTTACTCTACAATCATTAATTATATGTAAATCATCATAATCAAAATTATCATAAGAATTTACAGTAGTAATATCTCCAGTATCAGATGCTGTGAAATATGCAGATTCAAATATAATACTCAATCTCTTGGATGGTGCATCATAACCTGGTTTTCTTACCACTCTACTATAATCATATATGGTGCTTCTTTGTCCATCATCATAAGTAAACTCATCAGTTATGTTATTAGAACCTAAAGCAAGAGCACCAACTGTTGCAGTAATTCCTGATTCTTGGAAAGTTACTATTTCACCAACTTGAAGATCAAAATCATTTAATAAAGTATAATCAATAGCAGAATCAGTATTTTTGCTAACATATACTCCAGTTGATTTGCTAGTATCACCAACAAACATTTCTCCAATTAATAGGTCTCCAGTTTTTGCTGTTGGACTATTGATAGAAGTTAAAGTTAATACTGGTAAAGATGCATTATTAGTATTAGATGATTCATATACACCATAAACTTTAGTTACATCAGGAACATTTAATGATATCTCACCATCTTGAACTCTAGTTCCAAAAACTGTATTATATGTCAAACCATCATTTAATGTGGTGGTTCCTATTCCAGATGTTGAACTTGCTGATCCAACTATATTAAGTACATTAATTTTTTGCTTTTCTTTAATTTTTGAAGTTACATTTATTTTACGTAATGTTGCTATCAGTTTAGCTGGACTATCAGTTCCTAATCCATTTATGGTTACTTGAGTAGATCCTGTATTAAAATTAAACTTATCTGCTGATAATGACTCTGTGGTTCCATCAGTTCTTATTAAAGTATAATTCTCTTCATCATATGATAAAAAAGTTTCATTAGCATTTCCACTACTAATAGCACCAGTGGAATTACCACTAATAGTAACATCAAATTGTTTTTTGATTGTAATATGAGAATCTGTTAAATCTACAGTAGAAACATTTTTCTTAGGAAGATGTGTATATAGATTATTGTCAGTAGAAGATTGGAATTGAGAAGTTAATACCTTAAAGTTAGATGGATTAATCTCTCCAGAAAGAGCATCACCAGCTATTATAGTAGGCAATCCCCCCTCACAAACACCAGCAACAGTAGTAACTCCAGATATAGTTAAAGAATTTTGAGAAACACTTTCAATTCTTGCATAGGAAACAGTAGTTTTTCCTGGATTACTATACTCTACAATATTTCCAACAGTAGCAATTCCACTAAAGAATTTAGTTGGATCTGCACTAGTAACTGTAGAAATTCCTAAAGATGCTCCTGAAGTAGTTGCTGCACTAATATTAACTTCTCCAAGATTAGCGAATAAACTTTGCTTTACATCAGCATTAAAAGTACTTGCTGTACTTACAGTTCCATTAATAGATTTAATATCACTTGTAGTATAAGATGTGGATGCTGCTGAAATATTTCCACTTTCAACTCCATTAAAGATTAGTTGCTCACCAGTAATAAAGTTTCCTTTTGTATTATAAGCAGTAATAGCAGTACCAACAGAATTATATCTCAAATATCCTATAGCACCACTAGATTTTCCTTTAATATGAGTTGGAACAACTAGAGCATTTGATGGATTAGTATTTAAAGTTATATTGGTATATGTTTGAATATCATATAATGCAATATCCCACTCATTTTCAGTTGGAACTGAACTATTATAAGAACCTGATTCTAGAGCAAAATCATATACACGTGCCAATCCTATCTCTTTACCAGCAGCAGTAGTTCCTGCAGCACCAACTCTTTGATCTCTTAAACTTACAGTGTAATCAGTTCCTATTCCTATAATAGGAGAACCACTAACTCTATTTAAAGTAAATGTAGGACCAGTAACATAATTAATACTTTGTCCTTCTAAAAGTTTTGTAGTTCTTGGTTTTTCAAAATCCAAAAATGTAGGAACAACAGTTTCTACTTCAAATCCTTCAACGTATGCTTTTCCTGGTGATAACTTATATGTTCCCAAATCTTTACTGGGAGTATTGTTATTATAAGTTATTTGGTTTGAATTGAATATTCCATTATTACCTTCAAAATCATTTAAAGTATTTTTGGTAGTAAGAGAGAATGGTCTAATATAATAGTTACCAGACTCATCAAAGGTTCTTTTTGCTAATTCATTTCCCAACTCATTATAATCATTCTCTTGACGTACATATATTAATTCTCCACCCCTAATATCCATCAATTCTATAAAATTAGATGGTTTAGTTTCTTGTGAAGGAATTGCTGTTAATACTACTGATACACTTAATCTATCAGCTCCTGGTGCTGTATAGTTACTATATCCAGCAGCATTATCTGTTAAATCTTCATCTAAATCAGAAGTAACTATAGATTCCTGAATACGCAATCCAACTTTAAAATCCCCATCATTACGATAAGGATCTAATACAAGAGTTTGAGATTTTACTTCTACAAAATATCCTTTGACAAAATATATTCCTTCTGATAAAACTGCAGCAGATCCAACAAAAGAACATGCTCCAGTAACTAATTGAGCAACAGGTTCTCCTGGTTGAAATACTAAACCACTTCTAGTGGTTACTACATTATTATCTAATAATAAACTTTCTCCTGAAGAAAATACTTCATTACCTTCTCCACCAGTATTTAAATATGTAAGAAATAGAACATACCAATTACCACCAGTTGGTTTTCCAATATATGACTTTATTTTTGCCTTTACTCCAGATATACTACCTACTACTACTTGATCTAATAAATTATCTAGATATGAATTAACATCTACACCTTCATTAGATATTTGAATTCTAATAGAATTATATCCTCCATTATACCTAACTCCACCTCCAGTTACAGAAGCTCCATCTTTAAAAACATGTTGTCCAAATTTTTCAATCTGATTCTGAAGAATAGATTGAATACCAGTCAGTTCACGTGCTTGAACTGGCAATCCTGGTTTAAATAGTATTTTGCAATAAGTGTCTTTTGCATCAAAATCGTCAAAATAAGGAGCGACGTTTAGATTGGTTTCCTGTGGCATGATTCTTTAGAATTGCAAAATGACTTTGATATCTTCTCTTTGATTAGCAGACCTAGTAATAGAAGGTCTATTATCAACATAAATTATATTTCCAGAGTATTTCTTAACTTCAGGATTTGAAATTCCTTGTATGAAACTCTGACCAAGGTAGTATGTTCTATTATTTATTATGGTACTTATACCAGGACTTCCTGATGTTCCAAAGTTAGTATCTATTCCTAGAGTACCTTCATTACTAGCAATATTTACATTTCCTCCAGTTGTAGGATTTGCTGTAAATGAGTGTAATGAGAATCCATATGTTGGATCTGTTTTTAAAGATCCATCACTATTAAATCCAACTAAACTCTTATCTTGCCAATATTTCAAAACACCTGTTGTTTGATCATAAGAAACAACTCTACCCACAGCAGTAGATCCTACACCAACAGTTTGAGTAAATTGTCCATCTAAATTAAAGGTAGCAGTGGTATAACCTGCACCAATAAGTTTCAGAGCATAAAGTGAACTAGCTTTAGATAAAGTTAAATTGGCAGTTGAATCATATGCTTGAGGATTTTCTACAATTCCAATTCTAGCAATCTGGTTGCCTGTTATAAAATCTGGATTTTCTGTATCATTTTCAATTTTAGAATAGACTAAAACATTATTAGATCCCAACTCCCTATAGATATCTGCACCATGTCCACCTTGAGGTGGTATAATAACATTAAAGACTGGTAATGTTGTACCAGTAGGAACACCTCCAGTCACTAAATCAACAGTACCATAAGTATATCCAGATCCACCTTTTGCAATATTAATAGATTCTACTTTAGCATCATTATTAATAACAATAGTTGCTTCTGCACCAGAACCATCTCCGCTAATAGGAACACCAGTGTAGGTTCTATTTGCAGTTCCTATACCAGCTCCTCTACCAACAATAGTAGCAATTTTTAATTGTCCACTACTAGATGCATTATCTCTTACAGCAGAATTATCTGTGCTAGTATCCCAGTCATTGGGAACAGGCATAAAGTTAGTAGAATCAAACTTAGATATATCACCTGGTTTAATGGTATAAAGATATTTCCATAAATAACCATCTCCACTATCACCTGCTGCTTTAGGTTCAAGATCTGTAAATGTAGGTTGGTCTAGTGATGGTCTTCCTGTAGTATTTTCTGGATCTGTTCCATTCTGCAAACAAATATAAACTTTAAAATCTTCATTTACAACAAAATATTTTGATGAATATAGATTAGTTGCTCCAGAAGGTTGTGCAGTATTTGATCTACTAATATCACCACGATACATGTCATAAGTTATACCTGAAGTCCAAGTATTCTTATTAACCATCCTACGTACATCTGAAGAAGTAATTTTCTTCAATGCAACCATAGTATCCCAATAATCATCTTCTTGATCAAAACTATCCTTTGGTGCAGGAGGATTTGATTCCCAAGTTGATGAATAATTAGTAGCATTAGGTAAACCAACAAAAGAATAATATGAATTGACAGTAGAAGTTGCTGCTGAGACAAAACTCTTAGCATTCAATATTCTAAGTTGATCAGTTATAATGGCTGACATTTTTTACTATTTTTTTAGTTATTTATGTGTTATAATTTACGTATCTTAAAGGATTAACCCTTTCAATTATTGGAGAACTAGATATACCACTTAATCCAGTAGAATCACCAGCATAAGAAGTAAATACTCTTGCTGATCCTCTAGGTTGAGTAGCAATTCTTCCCCAACTATATTCCCCAAAGAACTCACTATGTCCAAGTCCAGTCAATCCATTATAATCTTGAACACTGACTGTTACTTGTGCAACATAGGTTAGTCCAATTCCTATACCCATAGTTTGAGCAATAGAAACTTGAGCAACTTCATAGACATTATCTAAGAAGGATGTTCCTATACCAACTACAGTACCATCTTGATATAGAGAAGTTACTGAAGCACCTACATTAGAATTGAATACTGTGAAGTAATATCCAGTTGTAATTCCACTTACAGTAATAGCAGTCCCTACAGTAGCAGCATTTCTGAATAACGAATCCTTTGGAAGAAGTAGATCAAATACAATACCAGTAGATGCTACACCAACAGATGTTGTAGAAATACCAGATATAATTCCAAAATCACCAGAGTATGATACATCTTCAATAGTTTCAACAGAAGAAACTAATTTAGGTTCTCCAATTAAAACTGAAGGAGCCTTTGTACTAGTATATGCAAAACCAGTGGTGGTTCCTCCATAAGAAACTGTAATAGCATTTACAGTTCCTACTCCACTTATAGTGGCACTTGCTCTAGCACCTTGAGAAGTAGATAATCCTATAGGAAGATTGATTGATACAGTAGGTGCTATGGTATAACCAATTCCTGCATTTGTAATATTAAATGAAGTTACAGTTCCAGCAACAGAAACAAAAGCAGTAGCAGATGCTCCCACTACACTATCCTGAGAAATGATTCTAATATCACTTTGCCCACTATAGTTTTCCTTTGAACTATCAAAGAAAGTTCTTATATTAGAAACAAATATAACAGTAGATCCAACACCTACAGATTGTATAATATTTGTATTAGGATATATTAATGGTTCATAATGTGGTCTATCCTTAGAAACTGCCTCACCATCAATAAACTTATCTTCAGTCTGTCTTGACCATGTTACAGCTCTTTGGAAAGTTTCATTAGTAGTAATACCAGGTCCAGCATAAAGATTAGTATTCAAACTATCAGATGAATTAACAATAGTTACTGTTCTCTTATTTTCCTCTAGAGATAAATCCTGATCATATAATTTAATTTGATCTCCTTTCTTAACTGTTTCTAAAATATCAACATTAGTAACGTCTACAGATCCAGTTCCTTGATAGAAAAGAATCTTAGAAGTATCACCTTCTTTAGGTGGTTCTTTAAAGGTAATAAAACTACCACCCTTAAATTCATAACCATTACCAGGAACTTGAAGTATATCATTAATGAATACTAAAATAGCAACTTCAACATCTATATTTGATCCTGGTTTGGACTGAATAGTTTGTTGAGCACCATTTAAATTTAATGCAAATGAAGTTGTCTTACCATCAAATAATGAATCTAAAGGATCTAAAACAAGGAAATCTCCAACTGTCCATCCAGCAAAACTATCACTAATAGTTTCCTGAACAGTCAATTGAAATTCTCTAAACTCTGTAGCACCTGCTGTTGGGATACCTACAGTACCACCAACTCCTATGGTTAACTTTTGAGATTCACCATAACCATATCCCTCATTAATAATTTCAAAGTCAATAACACTACCACCTAAACCAACAACTACATTAGCTCTTGCTTCTGATCCTACTCCAGATTGATTTGAAGAATAGAATAAAGGCATATTGCTATAAGATAATGGTTCATCTATAACAACCAATGGAGGATTAGTTGAAGTATATCCAGTACCAGGATTGGTAATAGCCACACTTACAATGTTACCACCACTAATAGCAGCAGTACCAATAAATTCTATGTTAGGTGCTCCAGTGCTTAATGTCTGAACTCCTACATTAACAATTGTCTGAATACCAGTTCTATAACCAGAACCACTATTACCTATACTTACAGAACTAATAGTTCCCAATCCAGAAACAACAACAGTACCACCTGCAGAAACTAATGGTTGATAACCTAAACCTTCTGTAGAACCAACAGAGACTATAACACCACCAAGGGGAACGTTAGATGTATTGGGATCATAAGAAACAGATGATATAGATCCTGTAAATTGAACACTAGTAATTCCAGCACTTTCTATTAATGTATAGTCACCTGCAACAGCAACACTACCAGTATATCTTTGTGGTCCTTGAGGAACCTGATTAACCAATAAAATAGCATTGTTAGTGGAGAATCCTGCAATATTACTTCCACCTGATTGTAAAGTAAACTCAGTTGTCAAACCAGTGAAATTAGCAGAAATATCATCAAAAATATAATTTTTAGAATATGGTTCATCAGAACTACCTGTGATACCAGATCTCATAAATGCTCTAGCATTAAATGATGAATGAGTTGCAATTCCCACCCAATCCCTTTCACTTGGTTCATTACTTGTAGTTGATAATGGAGTTAATCCAACAGGAGCAGTAAAGAAGTTAACAGTACTATCTACAATATTATAGTTACCATCTACTTTACTAATCAGAGTACCATTAGTATAACTAGATGCTTGAGTTCCCATCCAAGGTCTAGTAACAAGCAATCTATTAGTAGCACCCAATCCAACAGAATCTACCTTTATAATTTCATCTCCAATCTTTAATAGATCACCACCAGTAATTGAAGTAATTCCAGAAATAACTATGGTATCAGCAGTAGAAGATACATCAGCACTTATGGTAGTAGTTACTGAGGTAGCAACTATTGGTGATTGAACTATATTATCAATACTCAATATACATCTTGAGTTTTGTTTAGTGGAAGTAAATGAATGAGAAGTACCAACACCAACAGCAGTAATATCAAGATAAGTAGGACTTGTCTTTAAAGCATTCTCAGCAGAAGATGCAAGTCTAACTGTAGAATCATCTACCTTAACAGCAAAGACTGTAGATGGTAATTTATCAGTATTACCAAACCCAGTAATAGTTTGAGTGGTAATACCAATAGATGAGGTTGTTCCTGAACCAGTATATCTGTATGATAACTGTTCACCAGTAACAAAGTAATGATCAGGTATTCTGACTGTATCCTCAGCTAAACTAACTACAGTTGCAGCACTTCCTACAAAGTCTCTCTTAAAGATTGGTAGTTGCCTATGCTTAAGTTCAAATGCCCTCTTAACATCAGTCTCAGTGGCAGTATAAGCACCAAATCCAGTATCAATAGTAGCATTGGTTAAATCTATTTCAGTAATAGAACTTAGTTCATTTACCAATCTCAAAGCAGACTGGAATACTCTAACCTGAACATTAGCACTTGCTATAGGTGTAAATGTTAAATTAGTATAGTCTCCAGCAATAGAAGCACTAAAATCACCAAGGTTTGTTACAGTCTGATTAATAGCGTATTCTGTTACATAAGCAGTAGTGCCATCATCTACTGCTATTACTTCAGATATTTGATAATGACTATTAGTAGTATCTTCTACACATACAATATAATAAGCACCATTATATGTCTCAGTCTCATATTTTGCTACTGTAGTGGCAGATGGAGAACCACTAGAAGATATAGCAGTATAAGTAGAATCTAAACTAGATGTGTTTAATGCAGTAGTTCCTACTCCAGCAGATGAAGCATTTCCAAAGTCAACATGAAGCGTATTAGCAACATATGTGCTTGCTGTAGAAACAGTAGGATGAAGATCTAAGTGAACTCTAGATCCAGCAATATAAGCACTGTAAGTACCAAGTCCTGGAGTACCAGAATCATCTAGCATTTCAGTGGTTATCTGACCATATTCTACAAGATCTACATTAGTGCCATCATGAACCAAAGTTATTTCATCATGCTCAAAGTATGATGTATCACTAGCAGCATAAGATACTAAAATCTTAGATCCTCTGTAAGTAGTTGCAAATGATACTATACTATGTTGTGTAGTAATTCCTAAAGGTATAGTTGTAGTGCTACTTACAATATTAACAATACCACCAAGTCCAGTAGATCCAACTCCAGTAACACTATCAGAAATATTGAATGCAACATTAGAAACATCATAATTGTTATATTTAAACTTCTTAGGGAAGAATAAAAGTCTTGCATCATCACCAGCAATATCCAAATCAAATGATCCTAAATCATTACCATATTCTCCAGCATCAGTTGGAGTTTCAACTCTACCATATTGATTTAAATAGATATTTCCAATATCATCATGTAAAGTGGAAACTATCATCACTTGTCTTTCTTTAGTGAATCTCTTATCCCTAATAAAAGCAAGATACTTTTTATATCTGATACTTGCTAAATTGAAAGTATCAACAGACATAAATGCATCTGTTCTAGCATTATCATTAAATTCTCCACTAATATCATCTACAGTTAATACTCTGTTACCAACAGACTCACTATAATCCTGAAGGAGTTTAGATTCAAAAACTACCTCATCTGAAACAACATCAGAATTGATTGTTAAAGTTTTTTCTCTAGCAAGATCAAAATCAAACACAGTGTTCATATCCATTATGGATATTAAATCATTAATAACTTCAAACTTAGTTTCATCCTGAACAGTAGTAACTCCTACTTCTGTTTCATTTTTAATAATTAAGTCGCTAAATTTCTTAAATCCTGCTGTATGATTTAAAGATGCTACTGGTTCTTTCCATTTTTCATATTCACACTCTGATTTTAAAGAGTATGAGAAATACTGATAATAATCACTATCAAAAACTCTTTGTAGACTATCATTTAAGAATCCAGTATTTTTCTTAAATCCTTCCTCTACTATAGAAGATGCACCAATATTATACAAAGAATTATCAACTAAAACTTCTGTTACTGTTCCTCTAGTACCTGAAGATTCGCCTATAAAGAAATCTCCAACTTCAAAATCTTGAATAGATGATACTCTCAAATATCCATAAAAATTATTCCAAGATTGCAAAGATCCTCTCTTAGAACCAGAAACTACATCTTCACCTTTTTCAAATTCATCAACTTTCAATTTAACATCAAAAATTGGGAAATCTTTTTCTGATGTAATCTTAGCTGAAGAAAGATTAGATTGGAAAGTACCTGGTATTTGTCCATCAGCAATAATATTAGATAAACTGTATCTTACAGTACCTAAAGTTCCACCAATATTAGGATCTGTTGCTAGAATTTCAAATAACGTATAATCATAATTTGCACTATTATATCCTTTACCAGTGCTTCCTACTCCAACACTTACTCCCTCAATCATTACTTTCTTACCCACCTCAAATGGATAATCAGCAGCATTACTGAAACTAGCTCCAATGGTTAAAGTTACATTTTTATTTCCATCATCATAATCAATACTAGTAATAGTGATTCCATTAGAATTACTTATTGGAAGTATAGTAGGAGTAACATTATTCAAAGTTTTAGTATTTTTCAAAATACTAACTTGAGTATCACCTAATTCATAATCTAATTCAACATCACCAACTACCTTCTTAGTCAATCCATCCAAAAGAACTAGACCAGGAGATTCTAGATAATTTTTACCAACTGAAGTGATTCCAATAGTGCCAAGAGAAGTAAGTAAATCTAATTTAATTAATTGAGGTACATTTGCTTCAGGTCTAAGAGTTTTATCTACAGAGTAATCAAATCCAATGTCTTGAATTACGTTTTTGCTTATTCTACCTATACTAGGACCTTTAGTTTCTAAAATTGCATCAATTCCATTATCAGATATTATTGTACTAATTCCTGGTAATGTTCTATATTGATATCCTCTATGTTCAATTTGAACATTAGATATAGATCCTTCAACATTTCTAGAATCAGTAATGTAAGAGAATGTACCATCAGAGGAAGTATATTCTAATTTTTGAGGAATAGTAGAAGATACAAATGAGAAGGTGGTAGTTCCTACTCCAACTAAATTATGAGACCCTGTTAATGGATTAGATAATAAAGTAGCAGAATTGGAATTACTAATGTTACTAACATCCCTGATTATTCCAGTCTTAACTACTGTATTTCCTTCTGTCTTTGTTGGAGTTAAATTATAGTATAGTGGTTTATCAATTTCACTTACATTTTTAACTGTAAGATTTGCATTTGCATCTATTCCAATTCTTCCAGAACTAACCACGTTAAAGTCATCACTTTCTCCAGATGTAAAGAATAAATTATTAAGGTTTGAATCAGTATAAAGTTTAAAATCAAATGCACTATAAGAAACTCCACCATCAATAAATGATAAAGAAGAATCAGAAAGATCAAAATATATCTTTAAATTTTTCTCTAATTTTATAGGAGGATTTATTGGAGAAATAGTTCCAGCAGAAGCACTAGTAATATTAATTACTTTTGGATCTAAATTTATAGAATCATAATAATTATTGGATAATTTTATAGTGTTTTTATCTACTATTGATGTATAATATATTCTATTATCAGTCAATCCACCAGAAGAAGTAGTTGCAGTATGAATAACTTTTTGTCCATTATTATAACCATGTCTAGGTATAGTAATAGTATTATTAGCAGTGCTAACATCTCCAGATGCAAATGTTCTAGAGTCTATTACTAATCTTCTGTTATAGTCATTATATGCTACTTTTATAGTAGTAGTTATTCCTGGTTGAACAGTTAATAAAACATCATCATTTGCTTTAAGTCCATGAGTAGAAGATGTGGATACTGTAACTAAAGATCTACTTATTGTACCAGTTAATGTATTATCAAAATTACTCTTAAGACTATGATATACTCCAGTTCCTACACCAATGAAATAAAGTGTAGATACTGATGTGGTGCTATTAATTCCAACTAAAGATCCTGTAGATCCCAATCCAACTCTTGCACTAGAAATTCCAATTAAATCTTTAGTTAATTTTGTTGCAAATACTGTTTGCCCTTGTGTAAGTGCAAATCCATCAATTCCATCAGTAGATACTGATACTGCTGCTCCTGCATTAGTAGAATAAGTTAATGTATCTCCAGTCAACAATCCATGATTTTTAAAGTAGAGTGCTTTAGTAGGAATGAATATTTCACTTATTCCAGTACCTGGATTTGAGAATGATAAAGTTGATCCAATTCCAACTCCAGATATAGTTCCTAATCCTATAGATTCTGAAGGATTAAAATAAAATTCTTTATTAAGTCTCAATTCAGCATTTTCTAACTTAGTTTGACTATTAAAGAATAGTGTTCTTGGTTTTTGAGAAACAAGACTATTTGCAGTATGAGCACTACCTATGGTAGAGTCATATTGCCTTTTTACTCTAACTCTAGATAAATCAGAATCAACATTTAATATTTGTACTTTTTCTGTTCCTATTCCTAAAATATCATTTTCCTTTATATTTAAAACTTGATCTAAATTGAAATATGTTACAATACCAGTGCTAGAAGAAGCATTGACTGAATTGAATAATTTATAGGTATCAGTAGTAACTCCTATTATTTTAGATGAGTTATTTCTTATACCAGTTGTGCTTAATCCAGAAATATTTACAGATTCTGAACCATTAAAATTATGTGGATTAGTAGTATATCCAACAAATTCACCAGCAGTTCTACCAAGTATAAATTCTACGTTAGAAAACTCAGTATTAGCAACGCTGACCTGATTAATAGTTTTACCACTAATCAACTTAACTGATGCTTTTGCTCCATATCCACTAGAACCAGCATCCTCAAATACTACTTCATCACCAACTTTATATCTAGATCCTCCAGTATTAACTCCTACACTTTGCAATATACCAGAAGTAGTAGATTTAATATAAGTTCTTTGATTATGAATACTACTAGGATCTACCAAGAAATCATAACTTGTATCTCCAAGAAGGAAATTGTATGGAGAAGTATTTCTAACTAAATTTGTTTTATTAAGATCTACTACATCTTGATTAGATTGACTATTGAAATTATAATCTATTGTTTGATACTTATATGAATTACCTATAAAATATGGAAATTGAGGTCTTCTATAGTTTTTAAATGCGCCATCATCATCATTGATTGTTGGATTTATGGAAGAAAAATACGCATAAACTCCATTTGGAAATTCTGGTGTTTTACAGAATCTGCCATTATGCTCATCTAAATCATTACCATCCTGATAAGTATAATCTTCTACAAAGAATCCTTCAGAATATATCTGTTGTCCAGTAGGTGTAAGAGGGTTTGGTCTAGTACTAGATATGGATGGAGAGTATCCTGACTCAAGAATCTTAATAGGTCCACCAGAGTTATTCGTATAACCATAAGGACCATAGATGGGAGACCCATCATAAGACCATCCAATAATAGGAGAATGAGTAACTGATGGTTTCTCTATATCTTGATCAAGATTTAAGTCAGGAACAAATACTTCTTTATCACCTACTGATTTTTTAACGTAAACAGATTGTCTTAATTTTCTAGGAGCATATAAATGAGAATATTGGAGACCAAACTCTTCATTTAATCCATTACTTACAATTCCATCATCAGTAGTAATTTGATCATTTTGTATTAATCTTTCTACACTATTAATAGTCCAGTTTTTTGGATTAGAATAGAATTTAGCACTATCACCATTAGATGTTACTTTTATAGTAGCATCAGTAGAAGTATGTCCTACTCCACTCTTAACTATCTTTACTGACTCAATAGAACCACCATTTAAGATAGGAATAATTTTAGTTCCTTTACCAGTTCCCTCTACTTTAATATCAGGTGGTGAATTATACTCAGTTCCAGCATTCAATACTATGACTTCAGATAGTTTACCATCAACACTTATTATTGGTAATAATTGAGCATTCTTACCACTCTTTGCAGTAAATGTAGGTTGCTTATTATAATTAATAATATCTGATGATCCATAACCTACTCCACCATCAGCAATATATACTGACTTGATAGATCCTCTTACTACAGGTCGTAATGATGCACTAAAGTCTTGACCAGAAAGCGTAGATACTCCTATATGACCAGTTAATGCTACCTGAATAGGTGGATAATTAAATTCATGTATTCCTGCACCCCCAGACAACAATTGAACATATTCTTTATTTCTTACGTAAAAATTAGCTGGAGTAGAACCTAAACCAACAGCAGATAGTTTAATTGAACCACCATCTACTGCAGTTACATAGTAATCAGTTAATGTTGTAAGTCCAATAACAGGAGTTGTTTTATTATCATATCTAATAAGTTCTCCAGTCTTATATCCATGATTATCAATATTGATAATGCTTGTAGCAGTATTAATTCCTGCAGGAGTAGCAGAAGTTAATCTATTAGTATAACCAGAACCAGAACTTCCAATACTTATAGAACTAACTACTCTTTTTTGATTTGCGCATTTTATCTCTTGAATACCTACTCCATAAGCAGTAAGATCAATAGCATCCACTCCAGCAATAGCATCTTGATAATTACTATGCAATTTGACAGTAGTTGAATCTGTTATTGAGCAAAAGTATGGAGAACCAGTAGATAATCCAGCAATAGCAGTTTGAGTATCTGTAATGTAAGTTACAAGTTCTCCATCTCTAAATTTATGGAATGTTGAGAATCCAATTGTATTATTTGTAAGATTAACAAATCCTCCAGTAGAAGTAGAGTCAAATGTCAATGAATGATCTTTTTGAATTAGATTTGCATATGCAATACACCCAGATCCATTTCCACCAGTTATTTTTAAAGTTGGAGCAGAAAGATAATCAAATCCTTCATCTAAAACATCAATTCTTTCTATAGAACCTTGAACTTCGCAATATGCAGATACTCCAGCACCTACATCATCTGTTGCTGTTAAAATAGGTGGATTTATTACATCATAATTATTACCACCACTAGTTACTGATATATCTTCAATTGGACCATAATATACAACATCATTAGACTTGTAATTTAGTATTTCTACTCCATTTACTAAAATACCAGTTTTTCCTCTTGGAGTGGGTTTATTAATTAAAGAGGAAACAGGATCTTTAATTTTTCTTATTAATTTTTGAGATTGTATTGATTTTTGAGCAAATCTAGTAAGTTCAAATTTATTATTAGTTACAGTTCCACTAAAAGAGACATATATGTCATTAGAAATATTTGCATTACTTTTAGAAAGTTTAATGGTATTAATATCAACCTTTTTGATGAAATAATCACTTTCATCAATATCTAATTTATTATCATCACCGCCATTGACATAAGTTACTCTATCACCAGTTATTAGACCGTGATTGCTAATAACTATCTCAGTGCTATTAGTAAAAGACCCAGAGAATGTAATATCAGTCTCTCTAATGTCTAAAGCATCATTAAAATAACTTGGAATTGATGGAGAAGCAATATATACCTCATTATCATCTAAATAAGAATTCTGAACATTAGTAGTGTAAATACTAGCAGTAGGATAGTTACTTAATCTAGACTTAGATAGCAATCTTTGTATACTATATGTTGCATTAGGATTTAACTCACCAGAACCTTTAATTAAGACTTCTTTAGAACTTACAAGAGAAATAATTTCACAAGAAAGACCACTAATTAATGCATCATCACCAGATTTAAAATCATGGTTATCAGTAAGACTTAATTTGTAAGTAAAGTTAGAATCATCAATAAGTTCTATGGATTCTACATTATATGTAATAGAAATATTAGTAAATAAGTTTTTAGTTACTTCACTCCTAGAAATAGAACCTAAACCTTTAGGTTCAATAACACTACCTTCCTCATTATAATAAGTAGCATTAAATTCGCAATTTAAATCTGATAAAACTCCAGTTACTTTAACTTTAACTACATCTGCAGTTCCTATGCCAGAATATCCATAAGCAAATGCATCTAATCTTAAATCTTGCTTTAATAATATATTTTTATCTATTCCAGAACATCCATAAAATTGATTTAAGGATTTTGAAGTATAATTTATATTAGTATTTGATCCATCAGCGAAACTAGCAACTAAAGTACCTGTAGTTCCAAATCCAACAGTAGAATCAACATCCAGTACAGTAGATCCTACAGAAACAGAATTTATTAATCTAGTATTAGGATGTATAGAGAAATCACCACTTACTTTATCTAAATTATGATCATAATCCAAACTTAATCTATAATAAGTCTTTTCTCCTCTTATTATTTTTTCTACATCACTAATAGCACCATTTGCTTTAGCAAATCCATATACAGCATCCTGAAATAAGTTCCTGTTTACAAGATCCATAGGATCTCCATCAACAGACTCAACTACAAGTTGTTTTGAAACTTTATAATCAGCATCTGATGGTATAAAGAGAAAATCTCTTGGTTTTATGACTTCTACATCTTTTCCATAAAGTGCTCTAAACAAAATCTCAAAAGATTGGTCAGTTCCTTTGGAAGAATAGAAATCCTTTGTTTGTTTAACAAATAGTCTTTGATCTATATCATCAGATAAAGTTCTTTCTTCAAATCCTGGTACAATTTGCTTCTTTACCTTTTTAAAAAACTCTTGTAAGAATCTAATACTTAAATTATTAACTACTGCTCCTGAAGAATGAGTAGCAATACCAGATTGTGAGAATACTAACTCATCAGGTTTATTAACACTTCTATATGATGTAATTCCACTAAATCCACGTGCGCATCCAATAAATGAATTGGTTGTAATTCCAGTATATGTAATAATTTCATTATCAATCTGAATTAATCCATAAGTATCAGGAAATCCAGTGGTAGATTTAACATCTATAGTATTACTTGCTATTCCAACATTATTAGATAGAGTTGTAGAATCTATAACATTTACTAACTCATCAATTTTTATATGCTCATCAATATTTTGCAAAATATCAAGAGTAGATCCTTGATTTTCAATGGCAGTATAATATTGTGTTAAAAATTCACCAGCAAGAGGAAAATCCGCTCTTATAAAATCTGGCAGTTGATTTTTAACAACTGAACTAATTTTGACTCTTGTATTTTCTGACATTTAAGAAAAAAGGATTAATATGATGATGTAGTATTCATTGGTGTAGGATTAGACTCACCTAAAAGTTCTAAATTAGTAGCTCCTAATACGTATGTATCTGAGGAGAGAAGGGTGGTATTTTGTTTCTCAGTATCAGTCAATCTAGCTATATCACCATTAACATAACTTGAGGTAGCAGTGTAATTAGTACCAGAAGTGCTGTCTCCAGATGTAATACTGTCAGCAACCATATCAACAGTGCTATTGCTAATATCTAATTGTAAATATAAATCTTGAAGTCCAATAACATCATTAGATTTAGGACAACCAGAAATTTCTATTATAGGTATATTTTGTACTTGCTTTGATGTTCCTATTATATTAATAGGTTTAATCAATATTTCTGCTCTTTGATAATCAATAGTACCTATATTAGTAGAAACAATTGTAGGATTTCCTTTTGATGCTAATGTAAACAAGAATAAAGTTCCTGTCTTTTTATCTGCATTAGGAGAATCACTCAAATAAACAGTATTGGGTTGACCAAATACACTGAATCCTGATGACTTAATATTATAACCATTTTGATTCTTCATATAGAATGAATTACCAAAACAAAGTTCATATTCTGCATTTTGGTTTATTACAGGTTTCAAATCCCTACGCATTACTACTTTTGTAATATTTGAAGTAATTGAATCATTACTATTATCTACTACACCTTGGAATTTACTATATTTGAATTTTGCTCCATATTTATTCATTTCAGAGGAATCTGCATAAGCATTAATATTATTCATTACTACTGTTTGAACTGCATTTGCACTTGGTGTTAAACTAGGGTTGTAATATGCATTTACATCAACTTCTACATACAAATACTTCAAATCTTGGATTTCTGTAACAATTCCAGCAACAGAATATTTTCTGAGCATAGAATTAAGGTTATTTTTGATAGAATCTGGCACATAAGGTCCATAAAATGGTTTTATAGTGATAAAAACCTTTCCATACTTAGGAGGAGTCAATTCTTCACCTCCAAAAACTGAAACAGACTCAGTTTCTGGGTAAATTTTAGGAATTAGTGCCTCATAATCAGCAGCAGTCACTGCTCTGTTGTATGCAGAGTAGACTTTAGGTGCATAACGCTTAATTGAGTCTACAGATTCAATTTCTTTACCACCTATGGAGTCATTTATAGTGGTAATAATTGAAATTCCTGTACTAATAAGGTTATTATTGTTATCTACAATTCTACCATTGAATGAGAATGATGAGACATTGTTTCCAGCAGATCCATTAGTGGTAATATAGGAAACTTCTATGAAATTAAGGGATTCTAACTTCTCACCAAAGACTCCATCACCAAAAATCAACTCATAACGCTGATCTTCAATCTCCTGAAGGAAATATACCCTAGAAGATGAGGTAACTTCTATCAAAGTATCAGAAAATACATATTTTTTAGAAGAAGTACTAGATTGAGTGCCTCTAACTAAGACTTCTAGAGTAGAAGTGTCAATATTTGCATTTTCTAAGATGTATTTTGTAGGTGGAGCAGGGTTTAAACTTGAAACAGTGAAATTTGAGGTTAAAAATGTGCCTTCATAGATCTCCACATCAGCAAATGTAGCAATTCCATCAACTACAGGCACTGTAACATCACTAGGAATGCAAAAAGAGTAACTTTCTGACCCAAATGTTGAAGCAGAAGTGGAAACAATACCTTTTTTAAGGGTTAGAGTGATGGGTTTAGTGGTAAAATCACTAGTATCTACAAAAAAGGAGATTAGTGCCTTTGCTGCAGTCCTTGATCTGGGTGTATAACCTATATTACGTGCTAATGAGACTACATTTTCTCTTAAAGTAGCACTATCAATGAATACTTCATTGCTAATCATGTTAGCATTGTAAGAATTGATGTAAGTATTGTATGCTAATACATCAATTATGCTAGAAAGGTTTGATCCTTCAAAGTCATAGTCTGTAAAATTAGAATTTGCTCTCAAATAATCCTTCAAAGAGGTCTTTATTTGATCAAAATCTAGGTTTGTAAAATTAACTAGTGCCATTTATCTTGTTGGCTGTAGAGCAAATGCTAATTGTTGAGGAAGAGCATCAATTCCTATTATATTATATTTAATAACTACATCAAAAGCATTGTTATCATAGTCAGGATCAACTATAACTTCAATCAATTCCACTCTAGGTTCATAATTATCAATGGTATCCCTAATTTCATCTTGTATAATGGATGCAGAAATCTCATCCATGTTGTCAAATAGGGTTTCATACACCTTAGAACCTAGATTTGGATTAAAAAATCTTTCACCAGGTCTAGTGATGACTAAATTCCTAACAGAACGAGCAATTGCAGTCTCATTCTTGGTAGCAATTAGGTCTGAATTGATGGGATTAACCTGAAAGGACATACTAAGATCCTTAAATCCCCTACTAATCCTTTCTACAGGCATGAAACAACGGTAAATATAAGTTATTTATCATAAAAAAAGAGACCCTTAGGTCTCTTGTACTATCTTCCTTGTCCTCTATACCTTTTTTTAGG
>Ga0209992_10001946_pt1 | contig 20114 bp, 12 predicted proteins | sample 2SBtaG_2_FD_182564 | JGI IMG/M metagenome (GOLD analysis project Ga0209992, IMG submission 182564) | Deep subsurface microbial communities from Kolumbo volcano to uncover new lineages of life (NeLLi) - 2SBTROV12_ACTIVE470 metaG (SPAdes)... | ecosystem: Environmental > Aquatic > Marine >... | reverse complement strand
GACTGTTCTTTTCAAAAAAGCTGAAAACTTGTTACTCCTTAGTGGCGAAAATCATGTGGATTTTTGGGATTTAAAACAAGGTGCTCATATTGGTACTTTAAAGGTGCAAAGTGACGAGCCCTTAGCAAAAATCTCTTCAATAAATTTATCAAGTTATGGTGGGGTGATAGCTGTTGGCATGACGGATGGGACAGTTTTTCTCTTCAACAGAATAAGTAACTCATCGACCAAGAAAAAATTACATGATGGTACGGTTAACCATATTTATTTCAATAGCTCCGACAGATATGTTGTGACGAGCGGTATGGATGGAAAAGTTGTTAAGTCATCAGTGAATAACTTAGAAAAACGCTTCTCTAAAAAACTAAATACAAGAGTCAGTTCACTCATTATTGATGAACAGAGTAATAGATTATTTATTTCGGATGTCTTAGATAACCAGCAAATTCGCGATTTAAATAATGGAGAATTGTTATCAAAGCTAAGTTATTCAGCAAGGTTTAGATGGTTTAGAAGTGGGCATTTTTATGATGGTGGGCACTTCTTAATTACTACGAACCCAAAAACAGATGTTTCTTTGTGGGATGTGCCTTCTGGAAAAGAGATATATACATGGCAAAGTGAAACCTTATCTTTGGGGAGCACAAATTTAGATATTAAAGTGTTGGGTAATAAAATTGTCACCATCACTAGTGAGGGGGTTTATCAGGAGTGGGCCCTGAAAAAGAATAATTAAACTATTAAAGTTAGTAATTTGGTTTTAAAATGAGGAAGTAGTATCAAATCTAAAAGCCAAGTAGGCTAAACAAGTTGAAGGACTAACATGTTAAATAAAATCGCGTTATTTATTTTGGTTGCAATTTCGTTTACTTCAATAGCCTTTCAATCGAATCTATCCTATGAGCAATGTGCTCGCTTTTATAAAGAATACCAAAGTATTGCACTTAAGATGAACTCTGAAACTGGAGTTGCTCCTCAATCTCTTGGTAATCGTTATGCCCGTCTGAAAGAGAGGTTAGAAACATTTTGCCAACACACTGAATTTTTAGACTCTGCGAAAAGCAAACCTAGCCCCGATGTTCAAGCTCAGCCACAAACACAACGGTTGTTTTCAGACGACACAAAGCAACAGGCATGGGAAGCATTTTATACCGTCCCTAGCTATTGTTTATCTGATTCACGAAGCTCTATAAACAAATTACGATGTAATAACGAATTGACAAGATTCAAGGAGTTGTTTGAACAGCAGTGGCGACAAAACAACGATATAGATCTTACAGATTTAAATACTGATCAACCAAGAAGCACTTTGAAGTTAGAACAACAAGATGTGAATTTAAAAGGTTCTCAGTTGAATAAGTCGACTGAACTAAATGCCAAAAGCTCCAAAGATAATCCGTCAAATCAGTTGAATGAAAACTTAAAAGCTAAAACCGAGCAAATGACTGTGACTAATGGTTTAGCCAAAGAGCAAAACTATCGAACACCGACAACAGGGTTAGATACGCTTTTTTATTATGTCGAAGATTACCTGCACCTGCTCATTTTATTGTCAGTACTTTTGCCAGCGATTAAATACATTCTTCCGAGCGCGAAGAAACTATTTATAAAACACTTTACTTATGTCGTGGTCAATAAGTATCTGATGAAACATTTATCAGTTGAAGACTACACACTCTATAGTAAGATCAGCTTACCAATACCAAGTGGCATGGCCGACATTGATGGGCTTGTTTTATCTCCCTATGGTATTTTTGTAATTAGTTGCCAGTCACAAACAGGCCGGATTTATGCTGATACCACTTCTGAAGTTTGGTCAGAACAAATTGGAAAAGACAGAAACAATTTTCCAAATCCAAGCAGTCAGTTGCCAATAAAACTTGCCAGTGTTAAACAACTTTTTGGTATAGGATCACACATTCATGGTTTGATAGTGTTCGATCAAAAAGCTGATTTTAGAACGAATATGCCAAATAATGTATTTCATATTGATCAATTGCTCGCGAAAATCGGGCATTATGAGGAAAAGGTATTTACCAAAGAGCAGATTTCGCATTTTGTTCTTTTATTGAGTGAATACAAACCGAGTAATCCTTTTAAAGGTATTATGGGTAAAATAAGAGATAAATCTTCAAAGGATTCTGAGTGGGAAAGTTAAGATATCAAATGCTGCACCTATATTTTTGTGCACAATGACCATATTTTAAGATACAATTGCGATTGTTTATCATTTCTTTTTGTTCAGGTGCCCACTTCTTAAATGACTGACATCACTACTCACCAGGCTTCCAGAAGACGTCTTTTAATCGCTCTGTCTATTACCTGTACTTTTATGTTGATCCAACTGGTAGGTGCGTACTACTCGAATTCTTTAGCTGTATTGGCAGATGCTGGTCATTTGTTTGTTCACAATAGCTCTCTTTTTATTGCACTAATTGCTTCTTCTATCGCAGTCCATTTAGCTAAAAATTATAGTGATGGTTATAAAAAAGCAGAATTCACAGGTGGCCTGATTAATGGCATGCTTTATGTTACGATTTCTGTTGTTATCTTATATGAAGGCAGTGAACGGTTGAGTCATCATCATGTGGGTAATGGTGAAGTTGTAAATACCTATATTATGTCAGTGATCGCTACTTTAGGGTTTTTATTTCATGGCTTATCTGCTTGGGTACTGTATAAGGGACGTAAAGAAAGCATCAACGTATATGCCGTATTTCTTCATTCATTTTTCGATTTGTTATCGACGGTTTCAACCTTTGTTGCAAGCATTTTGATACACCTGACTGGTTTTCAGGTTATTGATATCATATCTAGCATGCTGATCTCTTTGTTCGTGATGTTCACTGGCTTTAAAGTAGTGAAAACCTGCCTTAAAGGTATTTTAGTTAATGAAAAACATCTGCCTACTTCTGATCAAATAGAAGAAAAAATCTTGATGACCGATCATGTCGAAAGTGTTCACAGTGTCACTATTTCAAGAGTCGATGATGAGGTTGCTGTTGGTGCTCATATTGTTTTAAAACATCATTGTACAATTGACTTGCATGACCAATCTTGCCGGGAGCAGGTTGAGCATATATTAAATGATACTTTTGGGGTATCTCAGTGTGTTCTTCAAGTTGAAAGCCATAATTGCCCTGAACATTAACTTAATGAATGCTTGGCAGGGAATGATTTTTATTTTACTTTGTCTATACGTAAAATAAACTTGTTCTAAATTTCATTGAATAAAACTATTTCACCTTTTTTACTTGCCTTCGTGTTGGGTATCTTAGGTGGTGCTATCAATCTATTACCTCTATGGTTCTTAGATAACTCTGAGTTTCTATTCGGCCAAGCGTTTGTGCTGGGCGCATTGGTAACGATTGGTTTTAGACATAGCTTATTGGTACTGACAATCGTTACAGCATTTATTTTCTATCGATGGAACCATTCTTGGCCGACGATTGTATTTCTTCTTGAAATCATTTGGCTGAAACAATTTGCTTTAGCAAAAGGCAAAATGGTATTTTTTAGAGGCATATTATTTTGGCTAATATGCGGATTGCCTCTGCTTTATTTTCTTGGCCATTATCAATTACAACTTCCAGACTTGGTGGTCTTCACTGCGTTATCTAAATACTTGGTCAATTCAATCATCTGCTTAGCTGTTGTTGATTTAGTGAGTCTGTTTGTAAATAAAGCTAAGTGGCAAGAAATGCCACTTTACTCCATTCTGAATCGAACTGTTAATTTGTTGGTTATACTTATTATCGTAACGACTTCGATTGTTTTAACAAATAATCATTACAACAGAGTTGAGTCTGAAGTAAAGTCTAAGTTGTTAGATTCAGCGGAAAACATTAATAAGCAAATCGATGATTATTTACAAAGCTATTTAAGAGCTGTTCGCATTAGCGGCCATAGCATATCTCAAGGTGTTGATATTAACTTAACGCTTGAACAGCTAGTCGAAATGCATGAGGGTTTCAGAACAAGCATTTATGTTTCTACTGAAGCTGAAGTGTTGAATTACTACCCTAAATTATTGGGTGATAGTTTTCTTGGTGATCTTCCTAGCGTAGCTGACCGTGAGTATTTTATTGAGGCACCAAAATACCCAGAGGGTTATATCTCTAGCGTCTTTAAAGGGCGAGGCTTTGGTTATGAACCTATTGTGGCTTTGTCCGTTCCTGTTTATAAGTATGATAATTTTGTTGGCGTACTTGAGGCATCACTTAAGTTTAAGTCTTTTGAACAATTTATACCGACTTTATTATCTCATCGCGGTGAATTAATCATATTAGATACTAAGCATCAAGTAGTTTACAGCTCAATGGAAAATGAGTTTAGCACTTTAGATATTCTTGATTCGACAACCTATGCCTCAATAGCCAATTCACAGCAAGATATTTATACAGATAAACAGGGGACTGTTTTTTATCAAAAAGTATTTGAGTCTGATACTTTAGGTTGGACAGTCGTTACTTTCTTAGACAGAGCCCATGTTAATATTACAACTATAAACTCCTTACTTACACCACTATTTCTGACGCTCATTATTATCATTATTTGTCGGTTTATCATTGGTGTTTTAACCAAACAACTTGTTGCACCTATTACAGCTTTGAGTACTGCGATCAACAAATTTGATCCTAGCGAACAAAGTGATCATGGATATGAAAAAGGTCATGACTTTTTAGAAGTTTTGACATTGCAGCAGCAATTCCATCAATTAACAAAAAAGTTAACGCTTAACTTTACTAAACTTGAGATGGCAAATTCGGAGATCCAAGAACTGAATGATCGTCTTACAGAGTTTAATTTAAGGTTAGAGCAGCAAGTTAACGAAAAAACCAAAAAACTGACTGAAGCTGTGGCGGATGCAAAAAAAGCCAGCAAGGCAAAAAGTCAATTTTTGGCAAATATGAGTCACGAAATAAGAACACCATTAAATGGCATCATAGGTCTAACCGAGTTACTGATTAATGAGTACGCGGATAATTCAGATGATGCAAAGCAGTTGGGAATAATACAAACATCAGCAAAAAACTTACTTTTAATATTAAATGACATTTTAGATTACTCTAAGATCGAAGCTGGAGCTTTAAAGTTGGACATTCGTGCAATTAGTCCAATAAAAATTTTTGATGATTTATCAGCAATCCACCGTTCTTATGTATCTCAAAAGCATGTGAAGTTCATTTATCAGATAAAATCTGATTTACCAGATTTTCTGGAGTTAGATTCGTTACGGGTAACGCAGATAACTAATAATTTGTTGAGCAATGCGATTAAATTCACAGAAGAAGGTGAGGTAAGTTTGTCGGTTGAGTACCGACATAATAATCTAATCATTTCGGTAAAAGACACAGGCATCGGTATTTCTAAACAACAGCAGCAGTTTCTATTTAGTGAATTTACTCAAGCAGATATATCAACAACAAGAAAGTATGGTGGTACAGGGTTGGGCTTAACAATTTGTAAGCGTTTGACCGAACGAATGGGTGGAGTTATCGAGCTTGAAAGCAATGAAGGGGTTGGGAGTAATTTTGTAGTAAGCATTCCTGCTAATATATCTGTCCCAGTAAGCAAAATAGAAGAAACAACGAAGCTTGCAAATCTTAATGGTCAAGATGTATTGTTAGTTGAAGATAATTTGGTAAATCAGATTGTAGCCACAAAGATGCTAGCAAAGTTTAATTGCCAAGTTTTTACTGCCGCTAATGGCGAAGAGGCCTTACAAAGATTAGCTGTAAAACCTTTCTCTTTAATCTTTATGGACTGTCAAATGCCAGTTTTAGATGGCTTTGATTGTACTACTAAAATTAGAGAACAAGCTCCTAGATATGGTACACCGTATATCATCGCAATTACTGCAAATGCTTATAGCGAAGACCTCAAGCGATGTTTAGAGGTAGGTATGAATGACTTTTTAGCTAAACCAATAGAGTTTGAGCTACTTAACAAAGCAATTTCTAAATTTATATTAAAAACTTGTTCATGACTAAAAGGATATAATTCAAGACTATACCTTAGCAGCTCTTTGCTCTTTTAAGTGTACATAGCAAGCTAGTTAACAGGTTAATTGCTAAGCTTTCATCTTAGCAATTAACCGCTGGAGAAAGGTGAGTTACCTCCAGCTCGTGGTGGTTTCATCTTTTTCTAATAGTACTTCAATAGACAGTGGCTTTGAGAAGAAGTAGCCTTGCATATAGTTGCAACCCAAATCAGTTAAGAATTTTAATTGAGTTTGAGTTTCAACTCCTTCAGCAATACAAAACATATTTAAATTACTGGCCAGAGAATGTATGGTTCTTACAATAGACTTATTTGTATGCTGCTCATCCATTTTCCTCACAAAAGATTGATCTATTTTAATAATATCAATAGGGAATTGATTTAAGTAAGTCAGTGATGAATAGCCGGTACCAAAATCATCAAGCAAAAGTTTAAACCCTGCATCTTTCAACATATTAAGCGAAGCCTTTGCTTTTTCTTTGTCTTCCATCAGAGAGGTTTCTGTAATTTCAAGCCTTAGCCTGGACGTTGGTAACTGAAAAGTATTCAAAATATTGCACAAATTCTCAGCCGTTTCAGCTCTAATGATATGAATAGGAGATAGATTAAGCGATAAATAAAACTGGGCATTTTTATCAAACAATGGTTTTAGTTCAAAAAGAGCTCTCTCTAGTGCTTGTTCTGTCATTAGTTCAATTAACCCAGCTTCCTCAGCAATGGGTATGAAATCTGCTGGCGAGATATTTTCACCTTCTAATTGCCATCTTAAAAGTAACTCAACACCTATCATTTTAGCGCTGGAGGTATTTACGATTGGTTGATAATGGTTATAGAAAGCACTGTCTTTGTAAGCTGTTTTTAGGGCGGTCTCTAACATCATTTTACGGTTATACTGTTCGATCATAGAAGTTGTGAAGTATTTGTAACCATTACGACCCAGTTGCTTAGCTTGAAACATAGCGATATCAGCATGACGAATTAATTCTTCGGATGATTTGGCATCAAATGGATATAGTGCTACGCCAATACTGGCTGAAACACTCACAGATATCCCGTCTAAATCAATCTTCTCTGGCAATACTGAAATAAGATTTGATGTTAAAGCGGTCAAGCTTTCAGGTGTCATCACATCTTTGACTAAAACTAGGAATTCATCACCGCTTTGTCTGCCCAAAATAGAGTGTTCAGGTAACAGTTCGTTTATTCTTTCAGATATTTTAACGAGCAACTTATCACCAGCTTGGTGGCCATAAGCATCATTAATTGGCTTAAACTTATCTAAATCAATGAATAATAACGCACAGGTAGCGCTGTTATTCTGCGCATCGAATATTGCAAACTCAATGTGTTGTAACATTAAACTACGGTTAGGTAGATTTGTTAAGCTGTCATAATTTGCTAGATATCGCAGTTCATTTTCAGCTTTCTTTTGCTCGGTCAGATCAGACATAACAATAACATAATGCTCAATTACGCCAGCATCATTAGCAATGGCGTTTACACTCACATGGATCGGCTTAACAAGATGATTTTTCGTTTCAACTGTTAATTCCATCTTAAAGTTTTGGTTGGGATTTAATGTTTTAATTTTATTGATAAGCTGCCTAAGTTTCTTTTTTCCTAAGATTTTGGCAAATGTTGTAAAGGTTAAGTCATATAAGGCATGTTTTTCATTTAAGCTAAACGCATCGCAAAAACTGTGGTTTACAGAAATTGGCGTAAGTCGCGTGTCTAATATGAGCAACCATTCATCAATTTGTGAAAATGCTTGGCCTAATATGCTTGCTTGTAAGTTTGTTGCTTTACTGTCTGTGATATTTGAATAAATACCGGATACGATGCGCGGATTTCCTTCATTATCACGTTCTGTCACTTGACCAATGTCTTGGAACCACAACCATTCACCAATTAGGTTCTGCAATCGATAAGTCAGATTTATATTTGGATTTTTAGATTCCGATATAGCACTCCATTGTGAAGACACCTTTTGTCTATCTTCTGGGTGGATCAGTTCTATAAAGCGATTGAGTGGTAATTCGTTTTGCTGCCCACACTCTCTTGTTGAGGTTTTATTTCTGTACTGATAAATCAAACCTTTAGTTAAATCGACTTTCCATGTGCCACTTTTGGTGGATTTTAACGCCATCTCTGTTTGTTGCTTTGAGGTTGTTACAGCTAACAATGCTTTTTGGATTGTAGTCTGTCTATTCTTTCCTTGTCTATAAGAGAGCAATAATAATGAAGCTACGACTATGAAATAGACTAGCCACGATGTTGGGGAGTTAAGAAAGTAGTATTCTACCTCTATTGGTATAGTCAAACTATCTATGAGGTTATGACCATCTAAGCTCGTTTCGTTTATTGTTAAAGTGTAGTTGCCAGGCGCTAACTTCGGAAAAAATAGCTTAGTTCTGTCTAAGTTATTTAACACCACATCTTCGGGTCCAATTATCTGAGCATTAAATTTGCTAGTACGTTGTTCAGTAAAGTCAAAATTCGTGAATTTAATTTCAAGTCCTGCATCGTCATGATTTAACTTGAGCTGGTTTTTTGATAAAAATGAGGGACTATAGTTTAGCGTGGATGACATGAGTTTAATGTCAGTCACACTCAGTGGTGTTTTGATTATGTTACTGTAATCAATAAAGTCTGCTGTATTTACCCAAGTTAAACCTGAAACAGTTCCAAACACAAAGCTCTGATTATCTAGTTTTAAACTGGCGCCTGCGTTGAACTCATTATTCGGCAATCCGTTTTTGAGCGTGTATTTCTCAAGGTACCCAGTGTCTAATTCGTATCGAAATAATCCTGATTGCGCTGTAAACCAAAGGAAACCATAAGGATCAGACACAACTTCATATAAAGCTTGTTTATCTAGTCCATAGTCTTCGTTCAGTGATCTAATGACTTCAAAAGTTGTTAGATCTAATTCTATCAAGCCATGATGAGATGATGTTAACCATATACTTTCATTCACAACCTCCCAGTCATCAATGACTTGGAAAACTTTGTCGTTAGCATTGTTGAATTCAAAAATTGGGGTCAAGACCTTCGAATTTATTGAATAAGAGTATAAGCCCTTGATAGTGCTTATAATTATTTCTTCTGGTCTAGTAGGTAAGGGGGAAAGAAAGCGGTAAGCAGACGTAATTGGTAGAAGCTCTGCTAGGCCTTGTATGACTTCAACACTTTGGTTTGACGTATCGTATATGTAGTAATCACTTTCAGTTAAAAAAGCGATTTGTTTATTATTAATTCGTTGCGCTGAACTATTTAATGAATCAAACGGTGCATTTATATTGCTTTTGTCAACTGGTGGATTTGTTACTGTTTGAGTTTCTAGGTCTAATAACTTCAAACCTTGATATGTATCTAAATAAACAAGTTTAGAATCTATGTCAGTTTGAAAAATCTCGTATACCGCATTTGCACCATAAACATCCTTTTTGTTTTGAGATTTAAAATAATAGTTTGGATTAGAATGATCATTTAGAGAGGATATATGAACAACGCCATTATCGGTGCCATACAAAATGGAGCCGTCGGAAAGTTGATAAATAGACCAGACGTTATTGTTTACAAACTCAGAGCGTGTTTGGCTAATCGAATTAAACATTAATGAAGATAAGGGCCAGAAATATGTCCCATTATGAGTTGCCATCCAAAGCACATTATTGGCGTCTAGCTCAAGTGCAAGTATGTTTGGTTGATTCAGCTTAAATTTCGTTTTATCTAGGGATAGCGCTTTTGTCAGTTCTTTTGTCTTTCGGTTAAATTTATAAAGACCCAACTCTGTAGCAATAAACTCACCGACAGGGGTTAATTCATGATCCCAAATATTCAACGATTCAATCAAGTTTTTAGTTCGTTCGTAATCAAAACCCACATCAAGTATTGGGGTGGCATACAAGCCTTCAACTGTGCCAATAAGTAAGCCTAGGTCTTCATCTAGCTTTAATAATTTCACATTCTGATTGAGCTCATTTACTTCTTGCTCATTTAAAAAAGCATGTTTTGTTAAGACTTCAGCATCAGCAGATAGAGAATAAAGGCCATTGGTAGCGCCTACCAATAAATGCTTACCATGATATAAAAAAGTTCTAATGGATTGCCCCGTTTCAACGGAGCCTAAAAGTTGGGACTCATAACTTACTAGGCTAATCTTATACACATGATTATTAATTGCAGCGTATAAGTATTTGCCAACCTTCAATACTGCATTAACAGGTGAAGTAAAGCTTTGGCTATCAGACAACCTACCGGAATAAATTTTTTTCTTTTCTAATGTGTGAACATTTATTAGGTAGCTTCCGTCAAAACTAGTAGACACGAATAAAAATGTGTCGTCTATCATATTGATATGAAAGATTTGTTCGTGGAGGAAATTTTTAATTTGCTCTGGTAGAGACACGTCCATACCATCATATCGGTTTAAGCCTTGTTCAGTGGCAATCCAAACATAGCCAAGAGGGTCTTGAACTATGTTATTTACATTAGCTTGTGAGAGACCTTCTTCTGTAGAGAGACGATAGATTTGCTGATTTGAAATCGCGTTAAAGCTTATAAAGAATAAGGAAATTATAAAAAAAAGGTAAGGCTTTAAATGCATTAAACTTTTCCAAAGAAAAATTCATAATTTCAAATTATGAATTTTGTAGAAGATAATAGTTAACATTATGGTCATAAATTTAGCATAGACATCAAAGCAGAGCTAGATTAATGCACTTATACATAATTAACTGCTTATATATACGCCACATTTCCAAATGGTAGTTTCGACAATAAAAATAATTCTTATTAAATACACAGATTGTGATTGATAATAGTTTTTGTTTAGAATAAAATTAAATTGTTTTAAATTATAGAGTAATTCCCATGTATATTTGTATTTGCCACGGTGTGACTGATTCAAAAATTGAACAGGCTATTGAGTCTGGTCTGACGAGTATGCGTGAATTGAGTAAAGAACTTGGCGTTGGAACGCAATGCGGTAAGTGCACAAATTGTACAAAGAAAATTCTTAACCAAAAGCTGATAGAAGTTGTCGATATCACAGAGCAAGTTGCCTGACTATGATTTCTTAAATCGGGTATATGCGAAGAACAGTCTCTCAAGAATAGAAAATTATCCCACGTAGTATTCAAGTTGAGTTTTATGTAGACTCTAACCCACATTTATTTTCAGTGTTCCATTATGGCTCAGCTTTATTTCTATTACTCGGCAATGAATGCCGGAAAATCAACCACACTTTTACAATCAGCCTTTAACTATAGAGAGCGTGGTATGACACCACTCATTCTTACAGCTGCAATAGACAATAGAGCAGGAGTTGGAAAAGTGGCCTCTAGAATTGGCCTTGAAGCTGATGCGCACATCTACGACAGAGAAACAGATGTATTCACTTTAGTTGAGCATTTAAACCATGAAAATAGGCTGGATTGCTTATTGGTAGATGAATGCCAATTTTTGAGCAAAGTGCAAGTAAATGCATTAACAGACGTTGTTGATAAGTTGAAAATCCCTGTATTGTGCTATGGGTTACGAACTGATTTTAAAGGGGAGTTATTCGAAGGTGCACAATATTTGTTGGCTTGGGCTGACAAATTAGTTGAACTTAAAACTATATGCCATTGTGGTAGGAAAGCGAACCGTGTTCTAAGAACGGATGAACATGGCAACGCGATCCATGACGGTAACCAAGTCGAAATTGGCGGCAACGATAGATATGTTTCTGTTTGCCGCACCCATTATAAAGAAGCTTTATCTCTTATGTAGTTAGCAAATATTATTTACAGTTGTACATTGCTTGTCGCTTGGACTGCGTTTGAAAGCTCCAAGCGATAAAGCGGCTTGTTTTGTTTCCTTGCGCCATTTTTACAACTTTCACTTCAACAGAACCAATTTTTTTAAGTGCAAGCTTTAAACTATTCAGGGAGTCCTTTTTAGATACCAAAGAAGTAAACCATGCGCATTGCTCTGCATATTGCTTGCTCTCCTTAATCATTTTTTTGATGAACAATACCTCACCACCTTCACACCAAAGCTCAGGTGAATGCCCACCGAAATTAAGTGTATTTTTAGGTGTTTTGCCTAGCTTTTGCCATTTCGTTTTTGTTGCTTTATTTGCAGAGTTCTGACTGTTATGAAACGGAGGATTACATAGTGTCACGTGCAATGTTTGGTTTTGTTCAAGCACGCCATGGAAATATTTTTCATTGTCTTTTTGCAAAACAAGTTTGGTATTCAAAGCATTTTCGATGCAAATTTTGTCTGCGTTTTTCAATGCTTTAGGGTTTATATCTGATGCAGTGAACGACCATTTATAGATTCTTTCCCCAAGAATTGGGTAAATCAAGTTTGCACCTGTGCCGATATCTAACGCCCTAACATTGTTGACTATCTTATTCTGATTATCATCTTTTAGTAGATCTGCCAACGCATGAATATAATCGGCTCTTCCAGGAACTGGCGGACATAAAAATTCATCTGATATGTTCCAGTAACTGAGTTTGTAATGATGTTTAAGTAGCGCTTGATTTAAACATTTGACGGCATTTGCATTACTAAAGTCTATGCTCTTTTTACCTACAGGCGTTCTAATTAGGAATTTTTTTAATGAAGGCGTTACACTGGTGAGCTTTTCGAAGTCATAGCCTTGCTTGTGCGCGTTTCTAGGGTGCATATCATTACTTTTATAAAATTTAGAAGTAGATTATACCTAGTTCTTGAAATTGCTTAAATAGCGTTTAAATCACAATTGCTATCAAACATGGTCACTGGTACGATGAGATAAAAAGGAAATAGTCATGGTTGAACAAAAATCACTCTTTATTCCCTTCGAGCATGAGCAAGTACTGCATCTGAGACACATTTATAACCCTGAAAAAAAAGGAGATGCTGTGTTTTTACTGCATGGTGCAGTAGAGAATGGCAAGATTTTTTACACTGAATCTCATAAAGGACTAGCCCCGTTTTTAGCTGCACAAGGTTATCAGTGTTTCGTCGCTGATTTACGTGGACGTGGACAAAGCTTACCAAAAATATCTTCTAACTCTCATTACGGCCAAACAGAAGCCATCATTGAAGACATTCCAGCCATGCTTGAATTTATTAAAGCACAAACGGGTCACTTTCCGAAGTATTGGGTGGCGCATTCTTGGGGTGGTGTTTTAATGAATAGTTTTTTAGCACGATATCCCGAGCATAAACAGCACGTGTCAGCATGTGGGTACTTTGGAACTAAAAGAAGTTTATTTAACAATCACCCGAGTAAACTATTACAGGCTAATTTAATTTGGTACACATTGGCACCAATATTGAGTAAACGCAAAGGTTATTTAGATGCGCGTAAATTAAAATGGGGTAGTGATAACGAGACAATAAAGTCACATCATCAGAGTATGCAGTGGGCGAAAAAGATGCCTTGGATTGATAGTGATGACGGTTTTGATTATGCAAGCGCACTAGAAAATACGGAGTTACCACCTATTTTACATATAGCAGGTGCAAAGGATAAAGCACTCGCGCAGCCAATAGATATTCAGGCTTTTATAGAAGAGTCAGGAAAAGGAACACAAGATTTGAGAATATATGGAAAAAAATATGGTCATAAAATTGATTACGACCATATTAATATGTTGACTAGTCCGCATGCTCACGACGATCAGTTTAAGGAGTTGTCGGATTGGTTTGCTCAGCATCGAGCATAGTCATCATTTGTTTTTCATAAGCCAGCCAATTTGATCTTGGGCCTTGGTCCAAAGGCCTTCTAACTTGTGCTTTGCTGAGTGTCGATACAGGGCGTTTAGAATTATAAAACTCAAGGCATTCTGGCTCAAACTTTTGGTACAAGAAATTAAGTAATTTATTGAGCATTCTAGGGGCCTCATCTAATAAATCCTCGTAGCTCAGTGTATATATGTTTCTCGGCAGAAAATGTTTAAAATGTACCATCATTTCTTCATGAAAATCAGCATATTGCTTGTATTCAGTTAGTGAACAATAATAAGGCTCATTTTCTGCAAAATGATTACTATAAACTGACCATGCATTAGCATTAAAAGAGCGGGTTAGATGAATGATCCGTGCATCGGGAAATATCTTTTGAATTAGACCAATGTTTTGAAAGTTGGCTGGTAATTTATTGATGACAACTTCTGTACTAATACGATGCTTTTTAACTTCATCTACATACAAGCTACGACAATGGTCAAGCATGGATGTGTTCAATGTATGAAGGCATTGTGGAAAAGGTAATTCATTTCTCATCTGAATATAAGATACAATTTTGTCACTAATTACAGTGCTTTCACCTATACTACCAATATTACTATGCTGCACTAGCATTTGCTCTAGCAATGTAGAGCCAGTTCTTGGCAGTCCAACTATGAAAGTAGGCGTAAATGTTGCCTTTACTTTATCATTGGGTTGGCTAAAGAATTCTTCTGAGCAATGTTCTTTGAGCGTATCAAAAAAGGGCCTCATGTCGGCCGTTTTAAACTCACATAAATTAAATTGCAGTTCGTTGGCAAGTCTGAAATAGTCAAATGCCTGAGTGTGCTCTTGTAACCTATGATTACATTTAGCTAAGGAATAATAGACAACGATTTTTAAACGTTTGTTATCGTACTCAGCTAACAGTGAATGCAGTTTTTCAATGTGTGTTTCTAATTTACTCAAGGCTGAAATCTGAGATAGTTCATGTAACATAAAAGCGGTAACTGCACTGTGTGGACACGCTAAACCTGCTTCAAATGTTCGCTCTGCATTTTCAATAAAACCGTGGTCTAAATAAAATAAACCTAATTGATAATGTGCTTGTGCATTATGTCTTGCAACGCTTAAGGTGAACTCGAGTACAGTCTTAGCATCAACAGAAGATCCAACGGCTATAAATGCATCTGCGAGTGCAAAGAGAGGCTCGAGCATTTTAGGTAGGTGCTCACAAGCACGTTTTAAATAATAAATAGCGCTGTCATAATCTTCTAGTCGCATACAAATTCGGCCAAGACCAAATAGTGCGGGACCAATTTTATTATTTTCCTTTAATACAGCTTTGAACATAAACTCAGCTTCTCTGAGTTTCCCTTGTTCTAATAATTCGTTGGCTCTTTTAAGTAATAGCATTGTTGTTTTAGGTCATTGCTTTGTACTAATCATAAAAATAAAAAGGCGAAATAGCTATTGCCATTTCGCCTTGCTGCTGGGTTACAGTAATCTAGAATTTATAAGTCGCTTTTACGTAGTAGAATCCGCCATTATAGTCAAACGGACCGCTTTCATAATACTTACCACTTACGATTGAATATGCACCATCTTTCTGAAGTTCTTGAGCTTCAGTATTCAAAATGTTATTGGCTCCAACCGACATAGTCCAGTCTTCGTTGAAGTAATACGTTACTTCAGCATCTAATGTGAAAGATGAACCAACTGTTTCTGACCAACCGTAAGAGCTATCTACATCTGGCTCATCAGCGTGTGTAGCAAACCACTCGCCAAAATAGTTAGCTCGCACAAACATACTAACGTCTTCCCAGTTTTGTGCAAAGGTTAAAGTTGCACGATGCTCTGGGATGCCTTCTTCTAAGCGGCGTACTTTGAAAGCAGAAGTGAATTGACCAGGGTCATCAACTTTTGTTGTGTTGTAGTTATAAGCCAAGCTAATTTTGCTATAACCATCGAACATATCCATTCCATAGTTCATTACTACGTCAACGCCTTGAGTTGTGGTGTCGAAGTCGTTAGCAAAAAATGTAACAGAACCACCAAGAAGTAATTCAGGACTAGGGTATTTACCTTGAAGGTTATCTACGTTCGCTTGAGTGATAAATACTTTATCTGTCTGCGCTATACGGTCAGTAACTTCAATATTATATGCATCGATAGTCATAAAGAACTCACCGGTTTTATATACAAGACCGACAGCATAGCTAGTTGACTCTTCAGGATTTAGTTCTTTACCACCAAGCTCAGCAGAAACAGGGTGAGTTGGTGGATATGTAGCAGATTGAATCAGTTCACCATTTACCAAAGAAGTCTGAGTATTTACAACATTGGCTTGACCTACTGTAGGTGCTCTAAAACCAGTGCTATGAGAGCCTCGGATAGATACATCATCAGTAAGCTGATATTGTGCAGTCACTTTATAGTTTGTAGTACTTCCGAATGAAGAGAAATCTTCGTATCGTAATGCAGCTCCAAGTAATAAGTCTTCAGTTAAGTAAGTTTCTGCATCAGCATAAGCTGAGAAACTTTGACGCTTATTGATACCTTGTGATTCTGGTGAGAAACCAGCAAAACCATGAGAACCAACACTGAAGCCTTGAGATGCCAATGGACCTTGCTCCCAAGAGGCTTGCTCACCAGAAATAATTTCGAATGACTCTTGTCTCCACTCTATACCCGTTGCAAAGTTTAGGTCGTCGTCTAAACCAACATCAAAGCCCTTGGTTAAATCAACATTGAAAGATTTTTCGAGTTGAATGTAAGAGCCAGCTTCAAATGCATTGTTTGGTTGGTCTGCATTTAATGAGCCCATAGAAGGGTTCACAGTATTAACAAGTGTGTAAGTTGATTTATTTCGGCCATACGAGCCACTTATATCTATGAATGCACCTTCCAAGAATCCTTCAGTGATATCTCCACGGGTACCCATTGTTAATGAAGTATCGTTGATTTCACCAGTGAACTGCGGAGTGTAACCTCCAGGGAACAATTCATTGAACGCCCAACAGTTTTTACCTACAGCTGTATTTGGATCTGCAATTAGTTTGTATGTATCGTTGTCTAAGATATTAGTTGTGTTTGGTAGTTTTGGAATGCTAGGACATTCAATACCATTATTAAGACCATCCATATCACCAATTAAATGTATGTCATTTCCATCTGCATCTGTACCAGTAAACACGCCTCCTCTGTTTTGAGGATTTCGATAATAGTAACCACCAGTAGCTATTCGATCTGAATAGTTACCAAACATGTAAAACTCTTTATCGTTACCTAAATCTAGGCCAACATTACCGAATAAGGTAATATCGTCCTCAATTTCAGGGTTACCCCAGACCTGAGCAGGATCATTAACATATGAATTACCAGCGGCGATTAAGGCAGCAGCGTCAGGGCGTTGAACTGACCGACTAGTCGGATCTGCAGACTTATATTGGAAAGATAAGTTAGCGAATCCATCATCAGTAAAAGGAAGGCCAACGTTACCATCTACAACAAATTGAGTACCATCACCTTCAAAGTACTCGCCATGACGCACAGAGACCGAGCCACCTTCAGAACTGTCTTTTAATACAAAGTTCATTACACCTGCAATTGCATCAGAGCCATACTGTGCAGCGGCACCGTCACGTAAAACTTCAACCTGCTTTAACGCTACAGAAGGTATAACAGATATATCAGGACCTTGAGCACCATCGTTAACGCCACCACCTTGGAACGCAATAACAGAAGCTCTGTGTCGTCTTTTGCCGTTTAAGAGAATAAGTGTAGAGTCTGATGATAGACCACGTAAGTTGACAGGTCTGATAAATGAAGCCGCATCTGAGATCGGCTGTTGTCTGACGTTAAATGATGGGATTGATGCTTGAAGCATATCTAACATATCAGTTGATGCGTTTTTATCTAGCTCATCTCCACCAATAATATCAATCGGTACTGGTGAGTCATCGACGGATCTTGGCGCAGAACGTGAACCTACAACTGCGATTTTTTCAATATTCTTATCAGCACCCTTCTCAGCTTCATCGGCATATGCTGTTGCACTTAACAGACCTACTGAAGCAGTAGATGCAAGTGCATAAGTAATAGCACGGCTTACGTTTGATAATTTTAACTTCATCCTGTTTCCCCAGATTAATGTTGTCATTAAGGTTTTTTATAAATTTTGAACAAGCACAATAAGCATTTGCAATAAGCTATTTTAACCTGTTAATTATTGATACATTTAGTTAACGCATAATGCAAATAAAATTTGCATTAAAACTAAAAGTAGACATGACAATGGGAAAGCGCAAATCGAAAACGTAACTTTCTGTTAATTATGAAATAGTTTTCTAAAATAGGGAAGGAGAGGAATGCATTAGCATTCCTACTAAAGTTTATGCTTAGGTCTAATTTATGTTTTGTTTAGTTTTTCGTTAACCTTAAGCCATTCTTTTCTTTGTGCTCTGTAGGTATCCCAAACGCATGGGCAGCAACTGCCTCCACCGCAACATTCATCCGGCTTTGGTTTTTGTGGTTCTGTTGTTGGTGGTTGTATTTTAGTGTTTTTTAACATGTTATGTGAGAGAGTGTTCAAATACATAGTAAGAGTTTATCAAGTTTTGCTAAACTATCAGAGTGATTAATAAGTTATGGTGAATGATGCGCCTAATTAAAGTTGTACACAAAGCCCCTATCAGAGTTGCCAAAATAAGTAAAAAGAGGCAGCAGATTAGGCTCAGGCGCTCAATGATTGCTCTGAAAGTTGCACTTGCGCAGGAAAAACAAGAAACCAAAGAAATGCTCGATATTTATAAGCGTTATAGCTTTGGAGAGGCGCATAAGTCAGAGCTTAAAGTTGCCAATGAGCAGCTAGTCGATATTCTTAAAGGGTTAGGTTTGGGTGTATTTGCTGTACTTCCTTTCGCTCCCATTACTATTCCGCTCATTGTTAAATTGGGACAATGGGTTGGTGTTGATGTTTTACCAAGTTCATTTTCATTATCCAACAAATCTTCTAAATCTCGCAAATAAGTGATCTCTTTACGCTAAATTGTTATTCTCTTAAAAGACGCAAAAAAAACAGAGAACAATATGCAACTTCCAATCATTCATGCCGATACAGGCACACCGATTAAATTTATTGAAAAATCAAATTTTGACACTTGGCTTTCATCTCAAGAAAGCTTTGTAAAAAGTTATGTTGAAGTAACGCGCTCTGCTAATAGCAACATAATTGTGGTGCCTAAACAGAACGCAACTGGACTTGAATTAGTTGTTGTAACTGTGGCTGAGTCAACTGATATGTGGAATGCCGGTGACTTAGCAAAGCAATTACCTAAGGGACAGTTCACGCTAGATGTTAACGATGACTCTTTAATTGGTTATGCGATTAGCTTTGTTTTAGGTGCTTATCAGTTTTCTGTATACAAATCTCTCCCTGCTATTGAATCTAAAATCGCTATTGCTGACGAAAAAATCTTCGAAAAAGTAAAACAGCAAGCAGAGGCGATTTATTTAGTACGTGACTTGGTGAACATGCCAGCTGCAGACATGATGCCACAGCATCTTGCTGAAACCATGGAAGAATTAGCTGTTCGATTTGATGGGCATTTTAGCCAACTTATTGGTGATGAATTACTTGAGCAAAATTACCCAACAATTCATATGGTAGGCCGTGCAAGTGACAATAAGCCTAGATTACTTGATTTAGTATGGGGTGATAAGAATGCGCCTAAACTGACACTTGTTGGTAAAGGCGTATGCTTTGACTCTGGTGGTTTAGATTTAAAGCCTGCTGCAGGTATGCGTAATATGAAGAAAGATATGGGCGGGGCTGCTCATGTTATAGGTCTTGCACAAATGATTATGGCTGCAAATTTACCTGTCAGACTGCGTGTGCTTGTGCCAGCTGTTGAAAATGCAGTGTCTCGAAATGCTTTTAGACCGGGTGATGTTATTAAAACACGTAAAGGCATAACAGTTGAGATTGATAATACCGACGCTGAAGGTCGTCTAGTATTGTGTGATGCATTAGCTGAAGCTCAGACTGAAAATCCTGATTTGCTCATTGATTTTGCAACCTTAACAGGCGCATGTCGAATCGCATTAGGTACAGAGCTTCCTGGTTTTTACTCGACTGATCAAGCAATTGCAAGTGACGTCATGGCGAAAGGCTTACAAAACCAAGATCCAGTTTGGCAACTTCCTCTTTTTGAACAATATAAAGCCTTGTTTAAGAGTGATGTAGCAGACATTGCTAACTGCGGTTCGACACCATTTGGTGGGTCGATCACCGCAGCATTATATCTTAAAGAGTTTGTTGAGCCTGGAACTACGCCTTGGCTTCACTTTGATGTGATGGCTTATAACATCAGACCATTACCGGGTCGTCCAGTGGGTGG
>Ga0209992_10001945_pt1 | contig 20118 bp, 20 predicted proteins | sample 2SBtaG_2_FD_182564 | JGI IMG/M metagenome (GOLD analysis project Ga0209992, IMG submission 182564) | Deep subsurface microbial communities from Kolumbo volcano to uncover new lineages of life (NeLLi) - 2SBTROV12_ACTIVE470 metaG (SPAdes)... | ecosystem: Environmental > Aquatic > Marine >... | reverse complement strand
TGTTGAAAGCAGATTGAATGCCACTTTTTAAATTTCCCTCTCTGATTAACAACCAGCGCGCAACAACGCGCAAGCCGCCAATAGCCAATAAAGTTAAAACCCAATTAATTAATACAACAGATCTAGGGATGCCGTCCACGGCAGCCATAAAGCCAATAACACCCCACACTAACGCATAAAGAGACACTGCCTGTACAATTGCCCAAAGAGCCTTGAAGCCAATATAGCGAATCACCGCACGATACAAACCAAAACGCACAAAGATAACACTAGCAATCACTGGCGCACCAAATATCACCCAAACCAAATCACTCTGTGGAAAATACCAATATCCAAGGCGAATTGAAAACGATGCCAACAATATTGACACCAGTAAAATAGCATCAACCAACAGCATAATTAACTGTTTTTTAATTCTTGAAAGTTTTATTATTCTACTTATCATTAATTACTATTAACCTCTCATGCCGTTTTTTTTACCTGCCAAGTCAAGCAAGTCCTTACTCGAAAGCAGTTCTCCGGCGAAGCGGCGAAGCATTCGAAAATGATTGTCAGACAAGGTCTCAATCCTCTTCATGCCATCGGGGTATGTTACTACTTTCTCCCAAAAACTCTCTTGAAGAACTTGCAGTTCGCCATCAGGCCTTTTATGAATATGGGCACCACCGTCCTTATTAGCCGCCAATAGCACAATATCTTCACGCGTATAAGATTTATTGTCACGAATGAAAACAGTCTGCTTCCACCAATCAAGACAAGGAATAATAGACGAGTCGTCTGACACCGGAGCATATTCAAGGGTGGAGCCAAATACCATTCCCGCCATTAACTCCACAAAATCCATATCCGAAAGCAGGTCATTAGACAAAGTCTTTGCAGTAGTAACCAGCTTTAAAGTCGATTTCCGATTCATAAGTTTAAGTAGTGACACACTATTTTTTGTGTCATGGAAAATAACACGAATGACGACTCCAATGCGTATCGCCCCCTCAACACACCCTTTGTCATAAGCCGCAACAGAATTCCGAAGGAAAATAAGCTGCCTATTAAGATGCGCAGCAAGATCTTTAGCTGAGTATGAACATTTCATGATAACAACTCTCCTCTAATAATGAATATTTATTAATTATTTGGGTTGATTCAATTGACAGGTGGTGGTGCGCCTCACAACTTTGGAAAGTTGAGTATCGCATCATCTAGTGGCTAACCTTATCTTGTCCAATCACTTTATAAAAAGTCATCCATAATATTTTTATATCAAACCAAAAAGATTGACGATTTAAATATTCTACATCTAATGCAACTTTATCGGGAATTAATAATTCATCCCTACCATTAACTTGCGCCCAGCCTGTAATACCTGGTAATAATTTATCCATACCCTTTTCAGTGCGTAAAGCAATTAAATCATCTTGATTGTAAAGCGCAGGACGTGGCCCTACAAAACTCATATCGCCTTTTAATACAGAGAGTAATTGAGGAAGCTCGTCTAAGCTAGAGCGTCGCAAAAAACCACCAATAGGAGATAAGTATACATCTGGATTATCTAATAAGTGGGTTGCTACAGCAGGAGTATCTGTCAACATTGATCTGAACTTAGGCATCTTGAATATTTTATTACTTTTACCAACTCTATCAGACCAATATAAAGCCGGACCTTTGGATGATAAACGAACAGCGATAGAAATTAATAACATAGGGACTGCCAAAAGCACAAAAATCGCAACACCTAATAATAAATCAAAAATCCGTTTCATTCATATCCTTTAAAGATTTTTTAGCTTTAAATCCAAGCGCCTCTAATTTAGCAGAAGAATAACACTCATCACCCAACAACTTGTTAATTTTATATTTAATACGGGGACTCACCAGGCTGGCAATATCGAATAGAGTTTTTGGAACGCTCCATTTTTGAATTGATTTCCCAGCCACGATACACATAGTGCTATAGATTTCACGAGAAGAATAAGGTGTACCATCTGTTGCGATAAATATTTCTCCATTGGCACGTTTATCTTCAGAAACTAACAATATTGTGCGAACTAAATCATCTACATGAATCATTGATCTTTTATTACCAGTTTCAGGCAATGGTGGAAACCAGCCTTTTTTAATACCTGATAACATTAACTTCAAATTTCCTTTTGCATTAGGGCCATAAACTAACGAGGGGCGAATAATGGATACATGCATATCAGAGTCTTTACCTATTTTTAATAACGCTAACTCCGCCTCTCGCTTGGTTTTTCCATAGATACCATCAGACTCGTTTTTTGACTCTTCATTTGCACATTGCTCAGAAAATGGTAGCCCGCCAGCTTTAACACTACTAACAAATACAAACTTCTTGACACCAGACTTCGCTGCAAGCTCTGCCAGCCTTACTGTAGCATCCACATTCACTCTGCGATACAGGTACTCAATTTCACTTGCATCACGCATATCATGAGAAAATCCAGCTATATGGAGAACTGTATTTATTGACTCTAGTGCAGATTGAGGAATTACTTCTTTCTCGAAATCACAAACAACTGTCTCATAATCAACCTGTAAATTTCGACTAATGGAACGAACTCTCTCTCTCTTGCATTGCAAGGCACTAACCAACTTTTTTCCAACAAATCCAGTTGCGCCAGTAATCAAATACATAATTAATAATGTGTTCTTAGTGGAAGCCTGCCTTGGTATTTTACAAGGTAGCGAATAGCACTAACAATATGCCATTTTAAGAATTTAATATTTCTGTGACTTTCTCGTCTTGCGTCATGCTTAATAAATACATTGGTACATAAAGCAACGTCAAACCCATTTTTCCAAACCCTGGTACAAAAGTCAACATCTTCATAGTAAAGAAAGAATGACTCATCAAAACCCGATAGATTTGAATAAACATCAGATCTAATCAACAAGAACATTCCCGCAAGCCAATCAGGTTTAATAATTGATTCATTGCTATCAACCTTGTACATATCATTGTAAACGCCTAAAGCCTTGCCAGCAAGAGTAAAAAAAGTAGGAAATTTACGAGCACTATTCTCTATCGAGCCTTTCAGATCTAATACCAATGGTGCAGTTACAGAAATATTCTTATCTTTATAACAAAATAATAATTGTGAAAAAGGATCTGAATCTAAAAAAATATCAGGATTCATTACACAGAAATATTCTGTTGAGCAAAGTTCAAATGCTTGATTGTGATTGGCCCCAAAACCCTTTGGCTTGTCATTATCAATGACACAAACCTCAAACGAATAATCTTGAGTCTTAATCCTTGGTTTTTCTAATACATTATATGTGACAACCACTTTACTCAGATGTTTGGAAAAGTTTGAAAGCTGATCCAAAAGATTAGGAATAAGCTTGCCATGATTATGACTAACTATTGAAACCGTAATATTTTTCAAAATAAAGTCACCTTAAATATAAAAAATCATGATATTGAGATAAGTTATTACTGTCAAAAATGTAAAAAAATACAACAACACTGCTCTAGTATAAACCTGCAGCAAAGGATATACAAAGAATGGAATCAGAAAGATGTAATATTTAGCATATGCATGGGTTGGAATGGTTAGTGTTATTAAGAATATTGTAGTCAATGCCGATAGAACAAAAACAAGAGAAGAATTTGTTACGCGAACTTTCGCTAACCCTGTCAAGGCAGCAATTATAGCAATTATAAATAATACAATTGACTTTACACCTATTGAGGTCATAAATATTAAAGACATAAATGTAATAACTGGCCTTAGTATCAATGGGTAATTTTCATAATATTGCCCATTATCTAATGCATGTTGTATTTCAGATATTTTCGAAAAATAACTAATACTGGACAAATATCCCAGAAACTCTTGCCCAAAGAAGTATGTCAGCGCAAAGGAAATAATAGCAAATCCAAATAATAAATATCGCTTGTATCTTAATTTATGTAAGAAACTATAAAAAAGTAAAATGAGTGAAAAAAATATTACAACCACTCCATTACCATTGTCTAGAGTATAAATAAATAACAATAGAGGTAAAATTAGAAATACTCGACCCCAGAAAATAAAGACAAAAAATGATAATAGGACGACAATAACTTCTTGTGATAACCAGCCTAATGTATAAATCACACTAGGCAAAAGCAAAGTTAATGAGAGTGCATCTACACGCCTTTTCCATTCAACAACAGCTATCGTTTTATAGGATTTGGTAAGAAAGTATAACTTCTTCTGAAAAATTATAAAAAATATTAATGGAGATACCCATAAAAAAGAAAATCCAAGCCTTTCAAAAAAGTATTTTAAATTTAATTCATAACACTCACCGGAAATATTTGAATGTATCGACTTAGATCCAGATGTAATTTCACAGTTACGCTCATTTTTAATATCTTGATAGAAATCAAAATAACCATAAAGATTAAATGATTTTTTTTCAAGCATCTCCAGCCTATCAACTCTTACTTCAAAATCTGGCTCATCACCGAATGGAAAAACAACTCTCCCAATAAAAAATAAAACTAAGAAAACAAAACTAACTTTAAATGCAAATTTAGACATTTACAGTAATTAAAAATTCTTTAAAATTTCACTTTTTTCTTGAGGGAAAAACAAAACATCGTTTGGAATTACCCCGACATATTCCTGACTAATTACTTTTTTATCAATCATTGAATAAGCGCAAAATGACCCTGGCAATATTGAAAGTATATCCATAACTTTGGCATAATCTCCTGATACTTCTGCAAATATTAGGGGTTTATAAGTTTTAACAACTCCCAGAGCCCCTTTCAGTGCTGGAAGCTCGTGCCCTTCAACATCGATCTTAATCAAATCTACTGACTTAATATCTTCGACAATAATCGAATCTAAAGTTTTAACCTCTACTTCAGTTTCATTCCAAGTAAAGCCATCACCCTCTTTATTTATCTTTGAACTGAATTTATTAAGCGATGCGCCACCATTATTTAACGGGTTATGATAAAGCTTCATAATTGAGTTTTGATCAGATAACCCTATATTGTATGCAGTAATATTACCAATTTTATTAAGATTTATATTGCTCTCTAACATCCTAAAAGTATCAGGATTAGGCTCAAAAGAAAGTACCTTATCAAACGTTTGGGAGGCGATAAGTGTAAACATTCCAACATTTGCGCCAATATCTAAATATGCTCCGCCACCTAAGCGAATTAGTTGTATTAGCTCCTTATCAGGTGCACCAAAATAATATCCGCATTGTGTAAATTCATTTACATCTAATTTCATGCTAAATTCATGTATAAATTTAAACTTAACATTCCGGTAAATTCTTTTTTCTAGAGCGCTATAACGCGCCAATATTGTAAAAAACAAGCGAACAATCAAGTTAAATACATTTTCATTATTAGATATTTTATTAAGTCTATCGTGTGGTAAAAGTTTCAATATAAATAGAGAAACTTTAGTGCGTGAAATACTTTTAATTACTTGGCGAATTGTTTTTTTTATCATAATAATAATTATTATTATTTCTTGAATGAATTTATAACTTCAGAAAATGAGCTTCTCAAATTTTTAATGTTTTCTTTCGACAGAACTTTAGGTTCAGTTTTACAATCTTGTACATTTCCTGAAAATATATTAGATTGAATTTCAGCAAGAGTACTCCTTATATAATTTTTATTTATTTTATTTTTATGCGGACCAATTTCTTGTATTAAGCCATCAACACTATCTGTATAAGGGTTGAAAGATTTTCTCATCATGAGCTTCTTAAAAAATACCTCAACTGCAGTTATGGCAGGAACTCCCATAATGGCGGCCTCATATGAACTGGTGCCTGTCACAGAGATAACTAATGACGCTTGTCTGATTGCTGCCTTGCTGTCTTCAAATGGGTCAAGTATAACCAAATTAGGTATAGATAAAAGTTCATTATAAAATCCAGACGGCCTATTGCCTACAGCATGCGGATGCTCTTTTACAACAACAAGATGATCAATAGGAGTTGTTTTAACACATTGTTTAACAAACTCAATTTGATTTGAAAATTTCGACCCTGCAACATCGATAGATGATTCTGGCTGCACATGAAGAGTTATCATTATATATCTTTGTTTTAATTCACTTAAATTTCTAAACGGACTAAATTTAGACAAGTAATAAACTTTTAAAATTGCTATAAATTTTTTATAAACGGATGTCAAAAATGGGGGCTGAATATTATTATTTTTTGCCCGTAAAATTGTCAGCCTAAACAAACGAAATAACACGACTAGCTTTGACAATCTAAATTTATTTCTAGCAGAGTATTTATGAAAATAAAGCGGCTTTTCCTCACTTAAAACACAATCAATTGTTCTCCCTGCTGATAGCTTACCATTTTCATGACAATCCCTTATAAAATAATCGTCAAACGAGCGACCCTTAAAGAAAATAAATTTATTTTTTAAAAACCTATCATTTCGAGGACATAAGACAGGAATGTTTTTTGAAAAACAGACCCTTTCAACAACTAAGTCATGCATCCATGTAGGCTCAAGAAACGTAACATCAATATTTTTATCTGAAATAAATTTTTGTATTTTGTTGACTATATAGTAAGAATATCTATTAATATACTCAGGCGTTTTCTTTCTTAACGTTCTGTCCATTAAAGCCAACTCACTAACATTAATGGAAAATTGACTTTCGATTTTTTTTAAATTCTGTACTGTCTCAACCGTGTCATAGGAATCTAAATTAGGGTGGTGTATATTAAGTATATTTTCATTTGGCACACCTTGAGATATAAATAGCTCCCTCTCTTCTGGCATTGTAGAAATAATAAATATATCTGCTAAACCTTGCATTGCAAGATACCAAGACCTTGTTCTATAATGACTTTCCACTAACAATACATTCATTTTTACTCCTCAATCAATACCATTCAAGTTCTTTAATCTTATTTAAAATATCAATATGACTAATAGTTTTATTACAAAATAGGTTATTCTGACAAATAACAGGATAATTATCTTTTGGGTATTGGCTTAGCCCTACACAAGGCATGCAATTATATTTTTGATTAAAAATGTAGGCATAATTATCACCATCCCATTGATACACTTTAGGGTCTGAAAACATAAACAAAACCAAAATCTTAAGATTAAAATAAGCTGAAATATGTGCAATTCCATTATCATTTGCAATAATGAACCGAGCATTAGAAAGAATTAACGATAATTCTTCTAAATTTGTTTTGCCAGCCATATTGATCATCATATTGCTCATTGTTGATAAATGAATCATTGACTCAATACTTTGAAATTCTTCACTACTTCCTACAAAAATCACCTTATATCTATAAAATTTGACATAGTGTTCAGCAGTTTTTATATATTCAATATCATTAATTTTACCCATGTCCCACTCGGCTGATTTCATAGGCGAAATAACAATATAATTATATTGAAAATCTTCTGCTATAGATTGCTTATAAATACTTTCTAAACCCTCATTAAAAAAAAGCGTGTCGGAGATAAATTCATATAATTTATCATAAATAGCGATCTTATTTTTTTCTTTAACATTAACTGCCGCACTATAAAGACCTATTGATCTAAAGGAGTAAAACGACGAAATAAGACCTATTGCTTTGGGAATTCCTAATATAAATCTCACTAAATACAACTCTATAATAGGTGATATTTGCACGAAAATAGATTCGCCTATTGGAATTTTTCCCTTTAAATTGCTGATACTCTTAACAAAAAACTTTTTATTGTAAATCTCAATCTGAGCATTAGAAGGAAACATAAAAGATAAATGAGATATTCGCTTATCACATAAAAGTATCACTGACTTACTTGCTGAAATCTTCCTAAGCAAAGGAAGAACAAGAACAACATCGCCAATACCTCCATATAAAAAAAATACAAAAGTATTGGGTGCTTTATAATTTTTTCTTTGTGATATTATCGAGTGCGAATAAGGAATTACCGATAAAATTAAACGAAATATCGAATCTATACTCCTACCTAAATGTGATGAAATTAACGTTTTTTTTATTGCTGAGATATTCATTTTAATATTACCAATACCTTTTGATTAAGCGCTAAAGCTTACTTCCTTAGAAATAAATCGTTATAACTCTTAATGTAGCTTACTCCATCTTTATTTAGTTCGTATAATTTTGAACAATGCTTGAGTGTACTCAACCGATGTGCAACAATAATCACTGTCAAGTCTTTACTTAAGCTATCGATAGCACGCATAACATGTAACTCTGTTTTCTCGTCCAAAGCACTAGTGGCCTCATCAAAAACAATAACCTTGGATCTTCTGTATAATGCACGTGCAATACCAATCCTCTGCTTTTGACCTCCAGACAAAAGCACTCCATCTTCTCCAACGCGAGTATCCACCCCTAAAGGCAATTGGGAAATTAACACATCTAATTGGGCTTGTTTTACTACTTTTTTAACACGCGCATGATCAATATCTATTTTTGGAATTCCGAAAGCAATATTCTCCTCTATACTGCTATCATTTAAAAAAATATTTTGAGACACGTGGGAAATATTTTCACGCCAGGCAACAACCTCCTTATTTTTTATATTTTTCCCATCAATTCTCATTTCCCCACTTGTTGGAATCAATAAACCCATAATAATATCAAGCAATGTACTTTTTCCACATCCACTTTCACCAAAAAAACCTATTCTCTCACCTTTGTTAATCGTTAAATTAATATTACTTATTACAGGTATCGAATTTAAGTTATATTGAAAAGAGACGTCGCTTAATGTTATTGATTTTTCAAAAGATAAACTCTCTCCTAGATTTTTTACTTGATATGGCGATTCTTTTTGATCTAATAAGGATAGGGTATCATAAATTGAGCTTATCCCTCCTTTAATATTCGACCATGACATATATATATTTTGCATTAATGGCAATAGTCGTTGCGCACCTAATGCAATTGCACCTAGCAATGGAACAACTACATTTGTCTCCCCTTCATTTTGAGTCAACAGATAAGCTAGCACAGCTATAAAAGCAATGCCGAGTGATTCTATTCCATAACGAGGACTTTGAGCTATAAACAAATTACTTGCTTGTGATTTTCTCAATTTCAAATCCGACTGTCTGTATCTTTTACAATATTGATTCTGCGTATTATTGATCAATATATCTCTAATACTACCCAACCCCTCTTGTATTGTTTTAATAACTTGAGTTGACTCTTCTGCAGCGTGTTGACTATTCACCAACAACTTGCGTTTTGTAAAAAAAGCTACAAGTACATATATAGAAGAAAAAAATAAAATAGAAAATAATGCGGCAAAAACATCTATATAGAGCATCATTGAGACAATAGCAAGCATTATGACAAGGCTGCCCATCAAGTTTAGCACAGGTATTACAATACTAGTGATTACAAGATTGACCTTTACCGCAACACCATTTACCACCTCACTACTATTACGAGAAATATGAACTTCATATGGTTGATATAGCGTTCTACGATAAATATCGTAACTAAGATCTGCTCCTAAAGAAAAAGATATTCGCGTGGAAACAAACAACAAGATAACTCTCATCAGTCCAGCTGAAATTGCTAACAGGATAAAAATTGCAGTCAAGGGTCCTAACAATTCCTCATGTGAATTTATGCCAAAAAAACTTAAAATAGGAATAAATTCTGGCTTGGTAAGTAATATATCTGGATCAATAAATACTGTAAGAAATGGTATTACAGCACCTATACTAATAATTTCAAAAAATGACACAATAATCATTAATATTACTAATATACCAATTTGTTTCTTTCTTAACGAAGATACATGACGCCATAATAACAACACTGGCCGGATACTACTATTAAGATCGGTCATATTATTTTACTAACTTTAAAGAGGATGGATTATGCATAAAAAATTGTCTTAAGCTGCTGTCCTAAAATTGGGGGCAACTTCATTGTGCACTTTATTTTTTCAGCAAGTAAATAATTTTTTGGCGCTCAAAACCGCCTAACTCATAATCAACAAAGACTTCTTCGATCCCTGCATCATTCTTATCTTTTGAATTTTTTTCATGTTTTTCTCTAACAATTAGACTACTTTCCAACTTAAAGCCAGATTCTCTAAAAAAAATTTCCCATTCAGAATATCTGTATTCATGCTCTCCATTATCACGTCGAGTCAAAATTTTATTTTCAGGCAGATAATTATCAATCAAAAATTCCTTTGAATATTGCACATTAAGCATTCTTTCAATTTCTTTATCATTTGTAAAATTATTATGACCTCGATCAATCAATATAAATGAAGCACCCGGCCTTAACACGCGCCTTATTTCAGACAATGTATCAACGACACTATTAGAATGATGTATTGCATCCCAAGCTATTGCAAAATCTAACGAGTCATTTTCAATTTCCAAATTATCAAAATCACCAATAACGGATTTAACTTTATCACTCCTCTTCCCTAAGATCTTAGGAATGACGATTGGGTGGCACTTTGTCACGCAATTCTCTGTAATTTCTAAACATATTACCTCTTTAACCAAAGGCGACTTTGCAACAACACTTGAGACTGACCCAACACCTCCACCTAAATCAATTCCAGAGCCTTTTAAAGCGCCGTAAACCTTATTCGAAATTTTCAAAAAATTTTCAATCTCATGTGCTTTGATATGGGTATATTTTTTAGAAATTGCATCATATCCTTGTTGATGCACCTTGAGTGCAATCTTGTTGTTTAGCTTATAATCTTCAGTCAAATAATAATCATTATCAATATTCCATCTAATCACCTCTCTCATTACGCACACTCCTACTTAAATAAAATTGAATGTATATTAGCAATATCTAATAAAGGATAAAAGCGAGATGCGTGAGTTATTGGCTCATATAAAAAAACTCCGGCATTCATCATAATATTATTACTAACACCTATGAGTCGACTTGAATACATGGATTCACTCATTCCGATAATATAATATTCTCCATTGTAATCCAGCCCCCTTAAAAATCCTGGAAATTCAGCAGAAACTTTGTAAGTATCTGAATAAAATTTCCCTCTATTGCTATCCAAAACATGGAAATTTCCTTCAAAAATTTTGGGAGAATGAGGCTGCCACAAATCTCTAATTACTGGAGTAAAAACACCTTCATCTCCATTCCAAACACTCGCTCCTCCATCAAAAATATCATATTTCCAATTACCCGAATTTGAAAAATACGAAACAAATAAATTGCCATTATCGACTGTTAAATCATTTATATGATGGTAACTTTTCCCATGATCTCCGCTTTTGCTTGAGAATGGAATTTTGTCTATCGGATTGAAATCACTATTTAGCATTAAAATTTCATCAGTTGAGGCATTTGCCGTATAAAAAACTTTATTTCTTGCACAATAGTCCAAGCCGCAATAATGAGGCCTGTCTAATTTGTATGCATCACAAAAACTCATATCTTTATCAAATACATGTAATTCAGCTTTGTTGAACTCTACAGCAACATAATAATCTTCATGTTTTATAATTTGTCTATATTGACCGTCGACAATTTTATTAACATTATAATCTGCCTGACTCGAACCCAACTGTATCTGATAAATCCCTCCACCTGCGCGACTGAATCTGGTGGCATTACCCGATTTATAATCTGGTGAAGTCACTATAACCTCTTTATTGTACGTCCTAACAGTATCAAGAAATCCATAATCTTTATATTCTGGACAACAGCAAAAGTCCACTCCCGCCATATAACCTAAAGACTCCAATAATTCAACCACACCAGCATATTGACCCGTTGTAATTACAAAATAAGGAGTGATAGATTTTTCATTTATAACTTTCTCCAATGAAATTACACTACATCCTTCATATTTTGTGTCGAAATACTCTGGATTAGAATCCACTATCGCATACGGAGTCAAATATGGTAAGCTTTTAGGAATCCAGTCTTCAGACCTGCCATAGAATATTACCTCCCTCTTTTTGACTGCTTGTTTAAGCTCTTTCCAATTCTTCCAATAACTCATGTATTGACTCCTATTTTTAATAATTTTTTTGCCAATTTTAAATCTTCTAATAAATCAATATCTAAACTGTGTGTTTTTGACATTTCGTACGGTAAAGTTTTACGTGTATAAAATCCTTTACCCTTTCTAAAAGACTTTATATTTACGATATATACCGCACCATTAGGCATAAATGTTTCAGGAAGATCTTGACGCCTTAGAGATGAATAATCTGTATTTAAAGGGGTGGATAATAAACCAAACTGGTTTATTATGAATGCTTTAAGAAATTTATTATCTACCTTGTATCCACTAATAACCGATGTTGTTTTAGAATCTTTAAAGAAAATATCAAATGCTGAATCAATATCAAAATATGTCCTAAGTGGAGAAGTAGGCTGCAGTAAAATAACTACTTCAAAAACCTCTCCTGTGGACTCTAAACAATCAATAGCATGCTTGACTACCGATTCCGAGGTTGCAGTATCACTAGCCAGATTTTCTGGTCGTTTTATGATTTCCGCACCATATTCTACAGATATATCCAATATCTCTTTATTATCAGAACTTACTACAGTTTTAGATATGTATTTTGATTTTAAAGATGCTTCAATTGTCCAAGCAATTAGCGGCTTTCCAGCTAAATCAATAACATTCTTTCGTGGCAAACCTTTTGAGCCACCACGAGCAGGAATTATTGATAAAACTCTTTTAGTCATCAGTTCCGGCACCTGAGCATGTATGTCTCAACTTCCACTCTCCATCAACCTTTTTCCAAATATGTGGGCTTCTGTGTTTATCTATAGTTTTCCAAAAATCTTCCTCACTTGTATCTATATATTTCAGAAACTCTTTAAAGTAAATATCTGGAAACTCCGTGTCATACTTTTCAACTAAATAACTAGCTTCTTCTCTTGTAATTTTATCGTTACGAACCTCTTGTGCTGCATCGTAAGTGCATCTGCCTATTCCAAACTTAATCAAAGTTGTAAAATAATGAAATGGATCAATCTTATCATCAATACTACTGTATTTTGAGTATGTCCCTTCCGTTCTTACTGGATTTGCTTGAAATCCTGTATTGTCAACAGAGTAATAATAGCACTCTTGCGGATCCCATTTTAAATAATACCCTAGATAGTGGACTTCGACACCGTTATCAATAAGATCTTGCTTATCTGGAGCGATATACGGTGCAAAATCATCTTTTGTATACTTACCTGTATCAATATACTCTTGCATACTCACACCGCCAAACTTCATACTTAGCGAATCATTTGATGAAAAGAAATCCATATTCATAATCGGGTTGGTGTTTTCCTCAATTGAATTTCCATATTCAGCCTGGTTTTCACCATACATAACCAACTTAACTCCGAATTTATTCGCCATTGCTGGTCCAATGATTCTTTGCCCTACAATAAAAGGTTGAAAAGGGTGTAGTAAATTATGAAATGCATTTTTAGTCATCTCTTTATGCAAGATTCCATTTGGGGTATATAAAATATTATCCAAACCACCTGTATGCATCCATTCTTGCATATTCTTCCATCCAATATCAGTATATAGATGCGGAGCCCATGTCACCGTTAAAGGATTCATGCCATATTTATACTTCAATATATGGGCAGTAAATGCACTATCTTTGCCGCCACTTCCAGGAACAATAACATCATAAGAGCCGTCATTACTTCTAAATTGATCAAGAAGAGTCCTTAGCTTAACGTCTCTTTCTTCCCAATCAATTCCTGTCTCTTTTTCATCATGATAAACACAAGCAGAACATACGCCATCTTCATTAAAGTTAATAACTTTTTTCTTTTCGCCTTTTTCGTTTTTAAATTCAACAGTTGAACTAGGTCTTTGATTAGAAATCACACATTTTTTACAAAATTTAACTTGATTCGGCAAACCGTAATATGCCTCTAATTCTTTACTCATGTTTCACACATCCTTATAAAATTATTAATAATCTTTAATCCGGTTGGGCCACTCTTTTCAGGGTGAAACTGACACCCGTAAATATTTCCTTTTTTAACAGAAGAACAAAAATGATAGTTTGAATACTCTGTTAAAGATAAAATATTATAGGAATCTCTAGGCCGGGCTACAAAGCTATGGACGAAATACATGTCGCTACCTTCTTCAGTATCTGCCAATATAGTATTTTTCCATGGAACTTTATTACTATTCAATTCATTCCAACTAACGTGAGGTAGCTTTTCATTTTGATTATCTTTTGTTGGCAATTCAACAACCTTTCCCAATATTAAACCCAGGCCTTCAGTCTTTCCAAACTCTTCACTTTCTTCAAAAAGCAACTGCATACCAAGACATATCCCCATCAAAGGCCTATCTAAAGTAGCATATTCTTTTATAACATCTACCAAACCATAACTTATAAGATTTTCCATTCCATGAGAAAAAGCCCCAACACCTGGCAACACTAATCCGTCTGATTTTAGAATTTCATCCTTATTGTTGGTTAAAAGAACATCTGCACCTTGATTTTCAAATGCGCCTAATATACTTCGAACATTACCAATGCCATAGTCAATAACAGCTATTTTCATATGCGCACCTTAATCTGATGTTCCAGCAGTGTATTTTTAATCTCCTGAATGGATTCTATTTTGTAATGCAGAACTGAGGCTGTTGCTATAGCATCTATATTTGCATTTTCTAACAGTTCTACTGCATCGATGCTCTGGCCCATGCCTCCACTTGCAATAATAGGAATTGAAACACTTTGAGCTACACTCTTATACAAGTCAATATCAAAGCCTTTTTTTGTGCCTTCTTTATCAATTGAAGTGAGCATTATCTCTCCAGCACCTAATTCTTCAACAAATTTAGCCCATTCAACAACATCTTTTCCAGTGGACTCTCTGCCGTTGTCTGTATAAACCTCCCATTTACCATCTTTAATCGATTTAGCCTCAATAGAAGACACAATGCATTGAGAGCCAAAAATCTTTGAGGTTTGCATAATAAAATTAGGATCTTTAACAGCTTTAGTATTAATCGCAACCTTGTCTGCTCCGCTTTTTAAAGCATTTTTTATATCATCAATAGTACGAATTCCGCCACCAACAGTTATTGGTATAAAAACATTTTTACATGCGTCTTGAATTAATTCACTTAAACTATTTCTATCATAATAAGCTGCCACAGCATCCATAAAAACTATTTCATCAATTCCATCATTGTAATAATTACGGGCCATTGCATTTGGGTTGCCAACTTTCCTTAACCCTTCTAAATGAATACCTTTGATTGCAAATTCATTCTTTACATCTATTCTTGCAACCACTCTGACTTTATTCATAATCAACATCCTGGAATTGTTTTTGACAATTTAAATCCCATATTTTTCCACTATTAAGGAGCTTTAAAAAAATCTTATCACTATTGCCCTGCCCAAAATCATTGTATTTATTCATGCTATCTTTTTTAAAATTTTTAGCTAAGCTTATATTCTTCAGGATTGACTCACTGGTATTCTTAGCATGAAATATGGACGCACTTTGTGCACGATTATTCTGCCTACTACCTATATCGACTGTGGGCGTACCATAATAAGACGCCTCTCGAATTCCCGCACTAGAATTACCCACTATATAGTTTGAATTTTTTAATAAAGCAAGGAAATATTCAAATCTTAACGAAGGAAATAGCATTATATTGCCATTGCCCTCCAATCGCTTATACTCGTTAAGAATCTCATATGAGCCCAAATCATTATTGGGATAAATAACAATATAATTCTCATCACTATCAATTAGCGAATTGACAAACTCTTTTGCATTTTTTTGAGCACTCTTAAATTCCGTAGTAACAGGGTGAAACATTGCAATTGAAAAATTATCAAATTCAATATTATAGTAATTTTTCACGTCTGATAATTTTGGTAATTTTTCAGGATCCATTAAATCTAAATCCGGAGATCCTATAGTAAAGATTGAGCTTGATAATTCGCCAAGTTGGATCAACCTTTTTTTGGCTCTCTCATTCGCAACTAGATGAACATGTGACATCTTGCTTACTGCATGTCGAATTAGCTCATCAATCGTTCCTGAAACTTCACCACCCTCAATATGGGCGACTAAAATATTATTCAAACTTCCAGTTACAGCTCCAGCCAAAGCCTCCACTCTGTCACCATGTACAACAACCAAATCTGGCTTTATTTCTGCAATGAAATGTGAAAATCCATCAATTGTTTTGGCTAAGGTTCTGTCCATGTTATCAATCGAGTCATGATTGATAAACGGATATATATTATCAAATCCATTTTTTTTTATTTCGTCAATAGTTGATCCGTATTGAGAATTCATATGCATACCCGTTACAAACAAGTGGACCTCATACTCTTTTGACTGTTGAGTAATAGAAATCAATGACTTTAATTTACCAAAATCAGCACGAGTACCTGTAAGAAATACTATCCTCTTTCTATTCATTGATATCGGACCATTTAATATGCGTATCGCATTGAATATCAACTAAAGATATCCTTCCTAGAACATCCTGATAACTTTCTGCTGTAATTTCGCCTGTTCCCGGCCTTTTTACCCAAATGTTTTCTTTCGTAAACACCTCTCCTTTTTTAATATTACTAATAGATACAACAGTTGCGAATGCAAAATCAATAGTTACTTGCTCTTCCTTAGTGGCCTCCTTCTTTCCTCCTCTCATTTTTGAAAGCTTAATACTTCCATTAATCAATTCTTTCAAAGCTTGAGGGTTCATCGAATTAACAATATCAGGGCCACCCCTATCCATAGAATCAGTAAAGTGTCTTTCTAGTATCGACGCTCCTAATGCTATAGCACCAAAGCAAGCTAAGTTAGACGTGGTATGGTCTGACAATCCAATTACAGCATTTGGAAACTCTTTCTGTAACTCTTGCATTGCACCGAAACGCACAAGATGGGAAGGGGTTGGATATAAATTTGTGGTGTGCAATAATGCATACTGAATATTATATTTCTCAAGAATATTAACCATCTTTCTAATAGAGGAAATATCATTCATACCAGTACTAACAATCATAGGCTTACCAAAGGAGGCAATATGCTCAATTAAAGGATAATTGTTACATTCACCAGAGCCTATTTTATAAGCACCTACACTCATTCTTTCAAGTCTATCTGCAGCCGCTCTAGAAAAAGGTGTGGAAATAAATATCATTCCCTTTGATTCTATATATTTTTTAAGTTTAATTTCATCTTCTTCATTCAACGCACAGCGTTCCATAATCTCATAGATTGAGACATCTGCATTACCGGGTATAATTTTCTTTGATTCGCTGCTCATTTCATCCTCAACTACATGAGTCTGATGTTTAATAATTTCGGCTCCAGAGTTATGTGCAGCATCAACCATTTTAAAGGCTGTTTTTAATGAGCCTTCATGATTTATGCCTATTTCAACAATAACTATCGGATTGTATTTTTCACCAATTTTTCTACCACAGATTTCAATTTCCATAAGTTTATATTTTCCTTACAATAATTAATTCAAGTAACTATGAATTGTAAATTTAAGAGGTTTTTTTTATTGTAAAAAAAACTGACGTAAGAGTTATCAATAAATCCACTTAGTTTCGCACCTGACTCATTGGCAATAACGTGCGCAGCTCCAGTATCCCACTCCATAGTCGGTCCAAGTCTCGGATAGATATCAGTCTCACCTTCTGCAACAAAACAAACCTTTAAAGAACTACCAATTGAAATTAGTTCTTTTTCTTTGTTTGTGTCTATAGCATCGATAAATGCTTGTGTTTCATTAGACATATGTGAACGACTAGCAACAATCCTGTAAGTTTCTCGCTGACCCTCTGTTTTGAGAGGGAGTCTTTGGCCATCTTTAAACGCACCTCTATCTTGTTTAGCCCAATAACAAATATCTAATGCTGGAGCATACACCACGCCAAGTACGGGCGTATCTTTATAAATGAGTGCGATATTTACAGTAAATTCATTATTCTTTTTTACAAATTCTTTGGTGCCATCAAGTGGGTCAACCAACCAAAAATACTCCCAATGCTTTCTAACCTTATAAGGAATTTCTTTGCCTTCTTCAGATAAGATAGGAAGGTTAAATGGGAGTTTATTCAAGCCATCTTTAATAATATCGTTAGCCTTTTTATCAGCCAGAGTTAATGGTGAACTGTCTTGCTTGTATTCAACTTCAAAATCTTGCCTATAGACTTGCATAATAGCATCGCCTGCTTCTTTGGCAATAGTGACAATATCTTGAACATCAATCTGATTAAGCATTGTTAAGTAATAATTTCTTTGGATTTCAAAAAGTCAATCACCTTAGAAACAGACTCTTTTAACGATTCACTCTCAGTATCAATAACCAACTCTGGATTGTCAGGCGCTTCATAAGGAGAATCAATGCCTGTATAGTTTTTGATTTCTCCAGCACGTGCTCTCTTATACAAACCCTTAACATCTCTTGACTCACAAACCTCTAGACTAGCATTGCAGTAGATCTCAATAAAGCCTCCCTGTGGCAACAATTGCCTAACAAGATCTCTATCTTCTCTGAATGGGCTGATAAATGCAGTAATAGTAATAACGCCAGCCTCCATCATTAGTTTAGCCGCTTCTCCAGTTCTTCTAATATTTTCTTTACGATCATTATCACTAAAAGTTAAGTTTGATGATAGGCCGTGGCGTACATTGTCTCCATCCAAAACAAAGGTTCTGCAACCTAGTTTATATAGTTCTTCTTCTACCGAGTGAGCAAGGGTTGACTTGCCGGAGCCTGATAAGCCAGTAAACCAAATGACGGCTGATCTGTGCCCATTCAGTTGATTACGTCTATCACGAGTAACGGATGCATTATGGTAGATGGTGTTTGGGGTTTTCATATTATTTAGATCGTTAAATATTTTGCCAATGAATCTTTCCAAAAAACCGGATTAACATTAAATATTTGTATTATTTTATCCTTACACATTGTAGCATTCTTCGGTCTTTGGGCAGGCGTTGGATATTGATCTGCATTAATCGAGTTGACCTTGCAATCCACCCTTGCCAATTCAAAAATTTCTTTAGCAAACTCATACCAGCTTATCTCACCTTCATTTGAATAATGATAGACTTGTGTTTCCTGCCTTACCTCTTTAAATGTTTTATTTTGCACAATGTCTAAAATTGCATTTGCCAAATCAGTCGCATAAGTTGGCGAACCTATTTGATTACTTACTACACTTAACTCATCTCTTTCTTTTCCAAGCCTAAGCATAGTTTTAACAAAGTTATTACCGTATTCTGAATACACCCAGCTAGTCCTAATGATAATAGCATCAGTTGGCATGATTTCTTTCAGCACCTTTTCTCCTGCTAGTTTTGTTTTTCCATAGACATTGATTGGATTGGTTTCATCAGTTTCTGTGTAAGGCTTGTCACTTTCTCCATCAAAAACATAGTCAGTAGAGATGTGTATTAATTTGGCTTGCTGATTTTTAGCGGTCTGAGCTAATTGCTTTACAGCTAAATGATTAATTCGATTGGCAAGATCTTGCTCTTCTTCAGCCTTATCTACCGCTGTATAAGCCGCACAGTTAATAATAATATCAAACTTATCATTATTGTCAAAGTAGTGACTCATACTATTTTCACTGTTTAAGTCTAACTCTTCCCTGCCAACAAAAATAAACTCGTCAGTTTGTTCGGTATTAGCAACAACCTTATGTATAGATCTTCCTAATTGACCATTTTTCCCAGTAACGAGTATTCTCATGGATCTAGGCTACTCAAATAGATCTTTAGCGTTTGCTAAAGTTGGATGGGCTTTATCTTTCTCTGAGAGTTGCAGTATTTCTAGTGGTAATTGCCAATCAATGGCTAAATCTTTATCATTAAATGCAATGCCTCGATCATGCTCTGGTGCAAAATAATTATCCACCTTATAGGCAAAGGTGGCACTATCACTAAGAACTAAAAAACCATGGGCAAAACCGTGCGGTACAAAGAGTTGATGTTTATTATCTGCTGTTAACTCTACAGTCACATGCTGCCCAAAGGTAGGACTAGACTTGCGTATATCAACAGCCACATCCAACACACTGCCTTCAATGACTCTCACTAATTTAGCTTGAGTATAAGGCGGGAGTT
>Ga0209992_10001944_pt1 | contig 20127 bp, 17 predicted proteins | sample 2SBtaG_2_FD_182564 | JGI IMG/M metagenome (GOLD analysis project Ga0209992, IMG submission 182564) | Deep subsurface microbial communities from Kolumbo volcano to uncover new lineages of life (NeLLi) - 2SBTROV12_ACTIVE470 metaG (SPAdes)... | ecosystem: Environmental > Aquatic > Marine >... | reverse complement strand
CATCCTGCCCGAGAGCCTGGGGGACATCGAGACCACCCGGGGCGTGGCCCTGGGCACCGACGGGCAGCTCTATGTCACGGAGACCGGCGCTCGGGGCGGCACAGGTCGGCTGCTGACCGCCACCCTGCCGGCGCTCACCCCACAGAGCGTGACCGGGGCCTATAGCGTGGACCATGCACAGCAGGTGTTCCTGACCCTGGAAGACGCCGTGGTGCTGACCGACGAGCTGACCGGCGCCTTCGAGCCCCGGCTGTGGACCCCGTCCTACTGATCAGCGGCGGCTCAGCCCCACCGCCACGAGAGCCAGGCCGATCACCACGTGGGCCAGGTCGTCGGCCCACGTCCACAGGAAGAGCGACTCGGGCCACCAGTGGGCCAGGCTGGCGACCGCCTGGTACAGGTCCAGCGCGCCGAAGCCCACGTTGAAGCTCACCGCGTGGTCCGGGCGCCCGAACAGGACCAGGGCGATGCCCACCGCCCCGAAGACCAGGTGGAAGGCGTTGTAGGGCGGCGCACCACTCATGAGCGCCAGCTCGGGGGGGATGAGGAACCCGCCCAGGCCTGTCAGCACCAGCACGGGCGCGAACACCAGCAGCACCCACTGGTTCACGCTGCGGACCTGGGACGTCTCCGGGATGGCCAGCAGTGTAGGGGAGGCGGGGAGCGGTTCCATGCCCAGGGTACGCCAGGCCCGCCGGGATGGATCACGGAGTAGAAGGGGAGTCATGATCACGCTGCTGCTGACCCTCGGGGCCTGCGCCCCCAAGACAGACACGCCCACGGTCCCGGCGACCACCGAGACCGCGCCGGGCCTGCCGTCCCCCGACACCCCCCTGCCGCGCACGCCAGACCTGCTCGAAGGCACCCTGGACAACGGCCTGGACTGGTACATCCGGCCGAACACCGAGCCCGCCGGCCGCGCCGAACTGCGCCTCGTGGTCCGTGTCGGCTCGGTCTACGAGGACGACGACCAGCAGGGCCTGGCCCACCTGCTCGAACACATGGCATTCAACGGCACGGCGACCTTTGCCGAGGACGAGCTCGTCGCGACCCTCGAGGGCCTGGGCATGTCCTTTGGTGCCCACACCAACGCCCACACGAGCACCGACGAGACGGTCTACAAGCTCCGGGTGCCCACCGACGACCCGGTCGCCCTGGACACCGCGTTCACGGTGCTGGGCGACTGGGCCCACGCCATGACCCTGGCCGACGACGCCATCGAGCGGGAGCGCGGGGTGGTGCTCGAGGAGTGGCGCAGGACGCGGGGTGTCGGCGGGCGGATCCGCGACGCGACCTGGCCCACCCTGTGGGGGGACTCGCCCTATGCAGACCGGCTGCCCATCGGCACCGAGGAGAGCTTGACCACGTTCGAGCCCGACGCGGTCCGACGCTTCTACACCGACTGGTACCGGCCGGACATGATGGCCGTGGTCGCCGTCGGAGACTTCGACGTGGCCGAGATCCAGGCCCGCATCGAGGCCACCTTTGGGGTCGTGGAAGCGGCCGGGGAGCGCCGGTCCGCGCCGGACTTCTCCGACACCCCCCAGGCCGACCACGTGGTGGTGCTGGCCGACCCGGAGATCTCCCGCACGAGCGCCGAGCTCGACCACCGCTTCGCCCGCACCGAGGACGGCACCTACGGGGGCTACCGGGACCGGCTGATCGACGGCCTGATGCTGGGCGCGCTGCAGGAGCGCTGCCGCACCCTGGGGCTCTCCGACGACCCGCCCTTCCTGGGCTGCGCCGGTGGGCGCCAACGCATCACGCCGTACCACGAGGTCGACGTCGCGGTGGTCGGCACCCAGGACGAGGAGCTCATCGACGGCCTGGACGCCCTGCTGGTGGAGCTGGAGCGCCTGCGCCGGCACGGCGTGACCCAGGGGGAGCTGGATCGCCTGCGGACCGCGACCCTGAGCCACTTCGCGGGGCTGGCTGCCGAGCAGGAGGCGACCGCTTCCTCCAAGCTCGCCGAGGAGCTCATTCGCGTCATCATCACCGGCGAGAGCGTGCCGGGCATCGTGCACGAGAACGAGATCGTCCAGGCCGTGCTGCCCACCCTGACCCTGGACGACGTGAACGCGACGGCTGGGCGCTTCCTGCCGCCGGGCAACCGCCACATCGAGATCTTGATGCCCGCCCGTGAGGGCCTGACCCCGCCCACCGAGGACCAGATCCTGGCGCTGATGGCCGAGGTCGCGACCCGCGACATCGCGCCCCCGGTCGAGGTCCGTGTCGAGGGCCCGCTGATCGCCACCCTGCCCGAGCCCGGCACCATCACCGAGCGGACCAGCATCGACAGCCTGGGCGTCGAGATCTGGACCCTGTCCAACGGGGCCCAGGTCTGGCTCAAGCCCACGGACTTCAAGCAGGACCAGGTGCTGTTCAAGTCGTGGAGCCCGGGTGGCCGGTCGATGATCGACGACGCTGGCTTCGTGCACGCCGACGCCGCTCTGGGCATCCGGACCCGTTCGGGCGTCGGAGACTGGCCGAGTGCGGAACTGGGCCTGCGCCTGCAGGGCATCCGGGCGACGGTGTCTCCCAACATGGGCCGCTACCACGAGGGCCTGTCCGCGTCGGCTTCGCCGGAGTTCCTCGAGGAGATGTTTCAGCTGGTGTGGCTGAACTACACGGCGCCCCGGTTCACCGCCGAGGCCCTCGAGAGCTGGCGGGACGGGCAGCTGGCCAGCGCCCGGAACCGGGGCAACAAGCCCGAGCACCACTTCGACGACGCCTACCAGCGCCTGATGTGGTCGGACAACCCGCGCCTGGCGCCCTGGCGAGAGGACAGCCTGGCCCAGGTCGAGCTCGCACCCGCCCAGGCCTTCTACGAGGGTCGCTTCGCCCACGCCGGGGACCACCTGTTCATCGTGGTCGGCGCCTTCGACCCGGCGACCCTGGAGCCGCTGCTGACCCGCTACCTGGCAAGCCTGCCCGCCCAGGGCGAGCCGGACCAGGTGGTGCCCGACAGCGCTGTGCGGTCAACCGGTGTGCACGAGGAGACCGTCTACGCCGGCCTCGACGACAAGGCCCGGCTCAAGTGGCGCTTCCATGGGTCCTTCGAGAACACGTCGGACAACCGGGTCGCTCTGGGCGCGATGGCCGACGTGCTCGACGTCCTGCTGCGCGAGGAACTGCGGGAGAAGCGCGGCGGGGTCTACAGCGTGTCGGTGCGGCCTCGGTACTACCTGACGCCGCACGCTTACACGCTGACCATCGAGTTCCAGTGCGATCCCGATCGGCTCGAGGAGCTGGAGGCTGCGACCGAGGCGATCATCCGCGGACTCCAGACCGACGGGGTCGACGACGACAAGGTGGCGGCGGTTCGGGCGATCAACGCAAGGAACTGGGAGACCAGCCTGGAGACGAACAGCTTCTGGCGGAACCAGATCAAGCGCAGCGTGGAGCACGGCCAGGAGCTCGAGGACCTGATCGGTGGATACGACGCGCGGAATGCGGCGCTGACAGCGGCGGTGGTGCAGGAGGTGGCGGGGACATACCTGGACTTCGAGCAGTATGTGCTGGTGCGGTTGATGCCAGAGGCGGCTGGGGGGGAGTAGGCCGGACCCTCACTCGGCGTACACACTCAGGTGCAGCAGCTGCCCGTCCTCCCCCTCCGTCTTGTAGGCCGCGGCACCGTCCGTCTTGGCCTTCTTCCGTGTCACCTTGCCGTCCACCTCGGCCGCGGCCTCGGGCGCGTCCGCGACCAGCGCCTCGTCCAGGAAGTCCTGGGCCTCCTTCAGGGCGACGGTCTTCTTGGCGGGCACCGCTGAGGCGTCGCCGATCACCTGGAGTGCCGCACTGCGCAGGGCCTGGTCCCGGCTCTTGGCGAACAGGCGGGGATGCCCGTAGATCTCGGCGCTGGCCAGACTGCCGTCCAGGGCAACCACAAGCCCGACGACCGTGGCCTGGCCCTCGAACGCTGGCCGCAGCTGGGCCAGTCCGGCCTCGACTTGTTCCCGGACCTCGTCCTGGCCCAGCGAAGCCATGTACGTGCCGGTGGACGGCCGCAGCTCGGCGGCGTCGGCCGGGGCCAGAGCGACCGCCTTCTTGGCGTTGAGCTCGGCCACCTTGGACCACGTGGCGCTCTGGTCGCGTTCCCCCTGGATCGCCTGGGTCAAGGCCACCTCGGCCTTGCCGCCGTAGCCAAAGCTGAGCCCCGTCCGGCCCGCGCTCCAGCGCCCCTGCTCCACGCAGTTCACGGCCACTTCCTGGGGCTCCTTGGCGGGCTCGATGAGCACGTCTTCGACCAGCACCCGGTCCTGCTTGCCCCCCTGGACGACCTCGCCGGCGGTCATGAGCACGGTCTTGGCCCCCGTGTTGTGCACCTGCAGAGTGGGCACCGAGCCGCCGCTGTCCACTTCGGTCACCGCCAGGGTGCCGGCCTTCAGCGCCTCGGACAGGGTCTGGTAGTCGCCGACCGGGGTGGGCTTGGCCTGGGTGTCGACCACCGGCCACACGGTGAGGCCGCGCCAGGTCGCGGGCTTGGCCAGGGTGAAGCGGGCCTGGGCTGCAGGGGCCTCTGGGGCGGCTGCGGCAGGCGCGGTGGGGGTCGGCGGCGCCACTGGCGCCTCTGCCGAGGCAAAGCTGCACGCCACCGCGAACAGGGACAGAGCGAGCACCGCCCAGTGGATCAGACGCATGGGACCTCCCGAGTCCCCTGGTCGGACCACGAGGGCGCTCAGGGGTTCCCCCCAGACGGATCAGTCCCGCTCGAGCGCCCGCACCTGGGCCTGGGCCAGGGCGTCGACCCGCAGCGCCCGCTCGGACTGACCGCCCTGTTCACAGGCGATGGCCGCCGCGGACAGCACGTTCGCCAGATCGGGATCGACCATGCCGGTGCGCACCAGGCCAGCACGAGCCAGCCGCAGGTGCCGGTCGAAGGCCTTCCACGCCCGCAGCTCCGCCAGGGGCCAGGTGAGCACGGCGTGCAGCCAGGCCTGGATCGCCCCCCGGGCACCGGCGTCCTTGAGGGCGGACTTGAGCACGCCCCGGGCCTCGAGGGGCTTGCCACGCAGGGCCAGCACCAGGCCCAGGTTGCACCGGGGGAAGATCAGCGCCGCGGCCTCGGCCCGCTCCAGCAGCTCGTGGGACTGCCGATAGGTGGCTTCCGCGGCGGCCATGTCCCCCAGCCGACGCTGGACGTCCCCCAGGTTGTTCAGGCACTCCCCCTGGCCGGACCAGCTGCCCAGACCCCGGTACAGCGCCGCAGCCTGGGTGAGCACCTGGCCGGCCCGCGCGGTCTCGGCGCTGTTGATCAGGGTCGCACCGAGCTCCTTGAGACAGTTCGCCAGGCCGTGGTCGTCGTCGAGCTGGGTGTAGAGCGCCTCGGCCCGCTCCAGGTAGCGCAGGCTGCCGGCCCAGTCCCCCGTGGTCCGCCGGATCGAGCCCCGGTGCTCCAGACAGGCGGCCTGTTCGTCTCGCAGGCCGTGCTTCCGGGCCAGCGACGAGGCCTCGCGGAACTCCCCTTCGGCCCGCTGCAGGTCCCCTCGCTTCTCGGCCAGGATGCCCAGGTAGCGCTGGCACCGGACCTGGAGCGTGCCCCAGCCGTGCTGCCGGGCCAAGGCCACCCCGCGCACCGCCAGAGCCTCCCCCTCGTCGAGCTCTCCCCGCCCCAGGTGGATGCGCACCTGCTCGACCAGGTCCTCGCCGCGGTGGCGATCGTCCGGGGGCAGGCGGAGCGCTTCGACCGTGCGACTGCGCACCTTGAGCTCGGCCTGGGCAGCGGGCAGATCGCCGGCCTGGACCCGCGCCCGCACGCCCGCAATCAGCGGCGCCAGGGCTTCTTCTCGCCGGCCCGCCCGCAGCAGGTGGTGGCCCAGGCGGGCGGCCGTGCCCGTGGCATCTCCCCGCAGCTTGAGCATCGCGGCGCAGGCCAGGTTCAGATCCTGCCAGCGCCCGCCTTCCCGTGCCTCGCGCTCGATGCTCTCCCGGACCATCTCGTGCACGAAGGCCCAGCCGTCCTCGCGGGGCTCGGCCAGGTGGGTGGCCATGAGCGCGTCGATCAGAGCCTCGGGCACCGGCCGCCCCAGCTCCCGACAGGCGATCTCCCACTCGTGCCCGTGCACGTGAAGTCCCAGGGCCGCTGCCAGCTCCAAGGCCGCCCGGGCGCCTGGGGGCTGGTAGTCCAGGACCTGGTCCACCCACCCCTTCCAGACCACGTGGATGTCGTCGGGCAGGTCCGCCCGCTCCCCGGCCCGCAGCCGGAAGCCACCGGGACCGAGCTCCAGCACGCCGCGCCGGATCCAGTCGTCGACCAGCTCGATGGCGAAGAGCGGGTTGCCCGCGGTGCGCGCGTCGAGCTCCCGGGCCAGGTCGTGGTCCAGGGACAGCAGTCTCTGGACCAACTCTCGGCGGTGGCGCACGCCCAGTGGGGCCAGGACCATGGGGCTCACGTCCCGGCGGGCCTCGAGCTGCTCCAGCAGCCGGGACTCCACCAGGCGCGAGGCCAGGGCTTCCTCGCGGGCGGCCAGCAGCACCAGCACCGGCAGCCGCCGCACCCGGTCCTGGTTCAGCAGGTGGGCCACGAAGGCCAGCGTGTCGGCCCCCCACTGGACGTCGTCCAGCACCAGCACCACCGGTCGATCCTGGCCCAGCCGCTCCAGGAAGCGGGTCAGCAGGGCGTAGCGCTGCTTGGGCTGCAGCGGCCGGGGACCGTGAGGGCCTCCGGCGGCGCCGGGACTCGACAGCAGGAACCGGGTCACGGCCTCGCGCTCCCGGTCGTCGCCCATGCCGGGCTCCCCCGCCAGCTGCGCGATGCGACGGCGCAGGCCATCGGCGCTCAGGCCGACGCAGCGCAGGTGGCGAGCCAGCATGCGGGACAGGCCCTCGTACGGCCCCGGCAGCGGGCTGTGGGTGGCCCACAGGACATGTGCCGCGCCGACCTCGTGGGCCCGCTCGGCGATCCACCAGGCCAGCCGCGACTTGCCGATCCCAGCGGGGCCCCGCAGCACGACGGCTCGCGGACGACCGGTCCGGCCGGCGTTGCGCAGGCTGCGCCAGGTGCGATCCCGCTCGGGGGTGCGGCCGACCAGGCTCACCTGGCGCAGGCCGAACAGTCCCAGGCCAGCGCCCAACAGATGGGTGGGCGTGACGTCGCCGCTCGGCGGGCGCCAGGTCTCGGGAATCGGCGGGGCCTGGGACGCCAGGGGCTCGTGATCGGCAAAGCCCGTCGCCAACAGGTCGTCGTCGTCGAGATCGGCGTCGGACAGGACCCAGGTGTTGGGGGACCGAAGCTCCGGCGACTCCAGGGCGACCCCGCCCGACGCCGGGGCCCGGCCCAGCCGACGGAGATCCCACGCCGCATCGGCGGCAAAGCGGTAGCGGCGCCGGGGACTCTTCTCCAGCAGGCGCCGGATCCAGGCCTCGAAGCCGTCGGGCACCGTGAACAGCGGCACGAGCTCCGGCAGGGGGTCGTGGATGTGGGCCCGCGCGATGGCCTTGGGATCCGCGTCCGAGAAGACCACCGACCCGGTGCACAGCTGCCACGCCACCGCGCCGACGGCGTACAGATCGGTCCAGGGGCCCTGCTCCCGCCACTGCCCCAGGGCCTGCTCCGGGGCCATGTACTCGGGGGTGCCGAAGCCCTCCAGATCGTCTTCGAGCAGCGGGTCACGCACCGCCTGGGCGATGCCGAAGTCCGTCAGCTTGATCCCGGGCCGGAAGTCCTCGATGCCTGCGAGCAGGACATTCGCAGGCTTGATGTCCCGGTGGAGCACGCCCCGGGCGTGGGCGTGGGCCAGGGCTTCGAGCATCGACAACAGGATCGTGCGCAGGGCCGACCAGCTGATGGCCTCCAGCGCCTGGTCCAGGGCACCTGCGCTGGCGTACTCCATCGCCAGGTATGGGCTGCCAGCCACCAGTGCGCCCTGGCTGGCCTGGGCCGCTTCTTCGGACACCACCCCGTGATCCAGCACCATCACCACCCCGGGGTGTTCCAGCTTGGCGACCTGGCGCACCTCGTTGCGAAAGGCCGTGATCAGCTTGCTGTGCCCCCGCAGGGACGGCCGCATGACCTTGATCGCCACCGGCAGTTCGGCCACGCGGTGCTGCCCGGACCAGACCTCACCCATGCCTCCGGCACCGACGCGAGCGTGCAGATCGAAGGGCCCGAGGGGGATCACCATCGGCCGCAGCTAACACCGGCGACCCCGCGGCCAAGGGATTGGCGCCTCGCCAACGAGCGGGCGATCCACGGGCGAGCGCCAGCCAGGCACCGTAGGAACATGGGGCACGCTGGAGAACCCATGAACACACGCTGGCACGACGCCTTCGACCTCTTCTCCGTCCCCGTCGGCGGGGTCAAGACCCTGCGCCACCAAGACGACCGCGTCGCCGTGTTCCGGCTGGACGATCGGGTGTTGCACGCCGTGGACGACCGCTGCCCCCACGAGGGCTACCCCTTGTCCCAGGGGGCCGTCGACGGCTGCACCCTGACCTGCTGCTGGCACAACTGGAAGTTCGATCTGCGGGACGGCGCCTGCGGCAAGGGCGGCGAAGACGTGCGCAGCTACCCCGTCCGCGTGGTCGATGGGCGGGTCCAGGTCGACCTCAGCCCGCCGGATCCCGCGGCGGTCCTGCCCAAGCTCTGGGCCAGCCTGGACGAGGGCCTGACCCGCTACGAAGGCGGCCGCACGGTGCGCGACGCCGTCCGCCTGCTCCAGGCCGGGGTGGCCCCGGCCAGCATCGCGGCTGTCGCCGCCCGCCACGACGCCCGGCACGCCGAGTGGGGCGCCACCCACGGGCTGGCCGTCGCCGCAGACGTGCTCCGCTGGGTGGACCGCTACCCGGGCCCCCGGGCGGCGATCCCTCTGGCCCAGGCCCTGGACGTGGCCAGCTACGCCCACGCCCGCAGGCCCGTGCGCCCGGTGGCCGACCCGGTGGACCCCGGCGACGACCCGGACGCTGCCCGGGCCCTGCTGCGGGCTGCGGTCGAGGCCGAGGACCTGCCCGCCGCCGAAGGCCTGTTGCGAGGGGCCCTGGCCCGGGGCTGGCGGGGGCACGTCGAGGCCTGGCTGTTCGGCCTGTGCGCCGACCACTTCCTGAGCTTCGGCCACAGGCTGATCTACCAGGTCAAGGTCTTCGACCTGTTGCGAGCGGCCGACTGGGAGCACGCCGACGAGATCCTGGTCGGGCACCTGGCCGGCATCGTCTACGGCACCCGCGAGGACGTGCTGCCCGCCTGGGCGGGCTTCCGCCGGCGGCTCGCCGACCTGGACCTGGCAGCCTTGGCCACGGTGCGCGGCCAGGATCCGGACTGGGCCGACCACGAAGCGGTGATCGAGGCCCTGTTGTCGGGGACCCCGGCCCAGGCCTTTGACGGGTTGGTTGGCGCCGCCCGCGCCGGGGCTCCGTGGGAAGCCCTGGTCGACGCCCTGAGCCTGGCCGCCGCCGAGCGCATGATCCGCTTCGACGTGGCCATCGACGGAGACCAGTCGGTCCAGGACAACTGGCTCAGCGTCACCCACATCCAGACCCACGCCAACGCGGTGCGGCACGCGCTCGCCCGCTGGAACGACCCCCGAGCCTTCCGTCTGTTGCTGTTCGCCGCCCGCTTCGTGCACCACCACCGGGTGCTCGACGGCGCTGAGCGGGCCCCTGAGCCCGACCCGGGGACCCTGGCAGGGCTCGCCGCAGCGATCGACGCCGGGCACACCACCCGAGCCATGGCCCTGGCCGCTGGGGCCGATCCGAAGGCCTTGGAGCCTCTCTGGATGGACGCCGCCATCGCCGACACCAGCGGTCGCCCGATCGTCCAGGCGCACCTGATCAAGGGCGTGGTCGTGGCCTTCGAGGAACACGCCGCGACCGGCGATGCCCGCCCCCTGATGGCCTTTGCCAAGCTGCTCGCAGCCCCCCTGCAGCAGCGCTGGGTCCAGCGCCGTGCGCTCGAGGCCGTGGCCTTCGTCACCCAGGGGCAGATCCCCCGCCTCCTGGCTCCTTGATCCAGCCCCTCATCTCGCGCCCCAGTTGATCCGTCTCCGTCGGGGAAGGTCGAGGTGTCCATGCGAATCACCCTTGCGAGCCAGGTCGCCATCGAAGCCCGGCTGCTGAACGCCCCGGAAGAGGGCCGCCGAGCCCGGATCAAGGCCGCCGGTGGGGTGCGCGTCTCTGGCGTCGTAGGCCCCGCCGACGACGAGATGCGCCTGCCGATGATCCCCGACGGCGGGTGCCCAGCGGGCGTGACCGCCGGTTCCCCGGCCCACGTGACCGTGATCGACGACGGCGAAGCCGTGGCCTTCTAGACCACCGTCAGCGACGTGAGCGACGACGGCCACCTGCTCCTGCGCTTCCCGGCCGCAGTCCAGGTCCAGGAGCACCGCGACGACTTCCGCGAGCCGGTCGAGCTCGACGAGTGCGTCAAGGTCGAGCTGACCGACGGCGGTCGCACGCTGTCCTTTGCCGTGATCGACGTGTCCAAGCGCGGCCTGAGCTTTCGCTTCAGCCGGGGGCAGCTCCTGCTGACCCGGGGCGAGGAGTTCACCGCCCGCCTCACCGCGCCTGGCCTGGTGCCCTACCTGGCCCGGATTCAGGTCCGCAACGTGCGCAGCGACCCCGAGCAGCGCGGCGGTAAGGTCGCCGGGGTCAGCGTGGTCCGGCCTCCGCCCGACCTTCTCGCATGGCTGCGGAGTGCCGGCGAGCAGCTCGACCAACAGGCCGCCTAGAGACGCATTAGCCTGGGGCCGTGACCGCCCTGGCTATGCTCTCGCTGATCGCCTGCACGGGCGCCACCACGGACGCGACAGCCACCGACTCCGCGAGCACCACCCCCGCGACGGACACCCAGACCACCTCGTCCACCACCGACACCGGACCGGAGTGTCCCCCCGCCGACACCGAAGGGTCTGGGACCATCACCCAGGCCTGCTGCGATCACGGGGCCACCCTCCAGATCCTGGGCGGCCTGGACGATCCCGAGGACCTGGAGCCGGGCGGCGAGCTGCCGATCAGCTACTCGCCCCAGTACGGCTGGGAGCTCCTGCTGTTCCCCAAGATCTGCGGCACCCGGGACCTGGTGGCCCTGACCGTGACCCTGACCGACCTGGAGACCGGAAGCACCCTGCTGTCGGCGACCGAAGACGTCGTCCTGTGGCCCGACGCCGACGAGAGCTGCTGCCAGGACGCCTTCCTCTACTTCGACGAGCTCGACACCCAGGGCCTGCCGACCCACGGGGCCTCCAGCTGGACCTCTGCGGTCTGTGGCCGCAGCGTGACCGCCAGCCTGTCCGCGGCAGACGCCGATGGACGCACTGCCCTGGAGACCCTGGACCTGGTGTTCTCCGCCGACGAGGAAGCCCTGGGCCACGCCTGCGGCGAGTAGTGCCTACTGCCGGACCAGCACCAGCGTGGTCAGCTCGCGGATGGCGCCGCCGGTGAGCCAGGCGCCCTGGTCGTCGACGGTCAACAGGCCGCCGTCGGCCCACTCAGCGTCGCTGTAGCTGCACACCCAGGCCCGCACGGTGTCGCCAGGCGCCAGGCCCCAGCGGTTCTCGACCCGCAGCCCCATGTCGGCGTAGGACTGGGACTTGAAGGGCCCCAGGTACCAGGTCACCAAGGCACCCTCGAAGGGGACCATGGCCGGGATCGACGGCGCTTCGGCCCCCTGGAGGTGGTCTGCGGGCTCCCAGGGTGCCAGCCAGAGCTCGTCGGGGTCGAAGGACAGGAACAGCCCGGGCAGGATCTCGACCTCGCCGGGCTCGGTGGGCATCGGCGCCGGGTCCTGGAGCAACGGCACGACCACGTCGCCGGGCAAGACCACGTGCTCGCCCTGGGCCACGTCGACGAGGAACAGCGGGATGGCCAGGCCCCGCTCGCCGTAGATGTCCACGACGCTCATGGGGTAGCTGTCCGGGGGCACGAACGGGATGCTGAAGGTGCCGTCGGCGGCGGTGTCGTCGTACTCGCAGGTGCCCCGGCACAGGGTCACGCGCAGGTCCTCGAGCGGGGCGCCCTGGGTGTCGAAAGCTTGGCCGGTGATGCTGCCAAGGGGCAGCGCGGTGTCGCCGGAGTCCGTCGGAGGGGCCGAGTCCGTCGGTGTGGCGGAGTCCGGCGTGTCCACCGTGGGCGCTGCGGAGTCCGCCGTGGCCACCGTCGTGGCGCTGTCGTCGAGACCGGAGTCGGGGTCGGCGGTACAGCTGAGCAGAAGGAGCGCGAGCACCCCTCACACATACCCCAGGGGACTCGAGTCAGGCCACGGGGACGCGATAGCCTGGGGTGATGGCCCGGTGGTTCCTCCAGGACGGCAAGCAGGTAAAGGAGCTCGACGACGAGCGCCTGCGCAAGAAGCTGGGGTCCGGGGACCTGACCGGGCTGGAGCTGGCCCACCCCGAGGGCGATCTGGCCTGGCGTCCGCTCCACGAGTGGCCGGTCTTCGCCGAAGTGGTGCCCTTCCACGGCAGCGCCCTGGGCGCGGCCCAGGCCCGGGCACGCCACGGCCTGTTCTGGCACGCCGCCGCCTTCGTGGCCGTGATCGGCTTCCTGACGGTCAAGGCGGGCGCGATCCCCAGCTGGTCCATCTTCTGGCTCTTGGGCCTGGGTGCGCACGGTGCCCGGGCGTGGCCAGCGGTGCGGGCCTTGCTCGACCGGGAGCCCCGGCCGGAGCCCGTCGCGGCGCCGGTGGCCCTGCCCGAGCCGATCACCCTGCAAGAGGTCGTGCCCAAGGGCTTCCTGGCCCAGGTCGAGGTCGTCCTGGGCCAGCTGGCGCGGATCGCCGGGGCCCGGGTCGACGTGGCCGCACTCCGGGAGGGCGCCCAGGCCCTCAAGCAGGCTCTGGACGCCCTGGCAGACGCCGGCGACGCCGGTGCTGGCGCCCGGCTGCAGCAGGACCTGGCCGAAGCCGAGGAGCGGGTCCATGGGGCCCCGGACGAGGCGACGGCCGAGATCTTCCACGGCGAGGCCCAGGCCATCGTCGCCCGCCTCGAAGCCTGGCAGGACGCCGCCACCGCCGTGTCCCGCCTCCAGGCCCGCCAGCGCACCCTGCTCCACCAGCTGCACGCCCTGCGCCTGGACCTGACCCGAGGCGGGCTGCAGACGCCCAGCGGCGCGGACCCGGTCCAGGCCCAGGTCGCGAAGCTGCGGCACGAGGCCATCGCCGCAGCCGAGGTCGACCAGGACCTGGCCCGTGCGCGCCGGGCCCATGAGACCTCCTGATCAGAACGTGACCGGCGCCTCGTCGACCGTGGCCAGCTTGGCTGGGTTCGTGGCGGTCACCTCGGCGCGAATGGCCCCCTGGAAGCCCGCGACGTCGCCTGCGTCCAGCAGGGGCTGCGCCGAGACGCGCACCGCGGTCTGACCGGCGGTGCCCTTGCAGTCGGCCCGCAGGGTGTAGGACCAACCCGCCACCGCGGCGTCCAGATCCAGATCGGCCAGCCAGGCCCGACCGGGCTCGATCACCTGGCTGTTGTGCAGCACGACCTGGACCTTGCCCTTCTTGCAGCTCGCGGTCTCCACGACCACCAGCCCATAGTGCAGCTTGCCGTCCTCCCAGGCCCGGTCTCGGAAGTGAGCGCCGGCCAGCTCGCCCACCCGGTCCCCGGCCCCCAGGGTCACCAGGGTCGTGGCCGCCTGCTTGAGGGCTGGATCCGGGAGCTGAGGGGCCATGTCGAAGAGCGCCGCCACGGCCACCGCCGCGGTCTCGGCGTTCATGCCGTCCATCGAGCCCACGTTGGCCGCATCGGCAAAGGCGTTGACGATGTAGGCGGACTCTTCCTCGCGCTCGTTCAGGATCAACAGCGTCTTGAGGTAGGGGATCGCGTCGGCGCCCAGGTTCCGGGCGAAGACCTCGAGCACGCTCAGGAAGCGGTTCCGGTCACCCGACGGCTCCTGGACTTCGGCCTTGAGCAGCGCCTGGACCTGGGGGCGGCGGCACTCACCCAGGGACCGGTACCAGCGCTGGGACCAGAATTTCTCGCCGATGGTGGCCTCGCTGGCCACCAGGAAGTCGGCCACGGACTCGTGCTCGGCACAGGCCTTGCCCAGGGCCTTGATGGTGCCCGAGCGCTCGTCGGACCGCAGCCCGGAGATCCACGCCCGCACCTCGTCCTCGAGTCCCAGCGCCAGGGCGTCCAGCACCAGCTGGTTCGCGTCGTCGCTTGGCAGGGCCCGGGCCAGGGACGCGGGCGCCACGGCCGCCGCCGCGTCGACGTCGCAGGTGTAGAGCGCATGAAAGGCCCGGGGCACCGCCATCGGCGACGCCTCTTCGACGTCCTTGGTGAGCGCACGGACGTCACAGTTGGCGGCATGGGCCGTCGAGAGTGCAAGGAGCAGCGGGATCATGCCGGCCAGTCTACCCTCGCCGGTCGCGGATCAGCCCCTGCTGCACCGCCGACGCTACCAGCGTGCCATCCCGGGCGTAGAAGCGGCCCTCGACCAGGCCACGAGAGCCACCGGCTGTGGGGCTGCGGATGTCGTAGAGCAGCCAGTCGTCCATGCGGAAGGGCCGGTGAAAGTACATCGCGTGGTCCAGACTCGCGACCTGCATGCCCGGCGTCAGCCAGCTGACCCCGTGGGGCTGCATGGCTGTGACCAGGAAGTGGAAGTCGCTGGCATAGGCCAGCAGGTAGCGGTGCACCGCGTCGTCGACCCCGTCCAGGGAGCCCGAGGCTCGGAACCAGACCTGGCGGTGGGGCGGCCGCTCCCCGGGGGCGACCGGGTCCAGGGGCTCCAGGGGGCGGATCTCGATCGGGCGAGGGTTCACCGCCCGCTCCCGGAGGCCCGGGGGGATCTGGGCCAGGATCTCGGGGGGCAGGCGTCCCAGGTAGCGCTTGCCGAGCTCCTGCTCGTTCCTCAGGTCGTCCGGCGCGGTGGCGACCGGCATGGCGTCCTGGTGGTTGAGCCCGTCCTCCTCGACCTGGAACGACGCCGACAGGCTGAAGATGCGCTTTCCCCCCTGGATGGCGACCACCCGCCGCGTCGTGAAGCTGCGCCCGTCCCGAATGGGGTCCACGCTGTAGACGATCGGGCGCTTCGGGTCTCCGTGGCGCAGGAAGTAGGCGTGCACCGAGTGCACCGCCCGATCGGCCGGCACCGTCTGCGCCGCTGCGCTGAGCGCCTGGCCCAGGGCCTGGCCCCCGTACAGGCGCCCCCAGCCCAGGTCCTGGCTCTGTCCCCGGAACAGGTTCTCCTCGATGCGCTCGAGCTTCAGGATCTCCAGGAGCTCGGACAGGACATCGCTCAAGGGGGGGCTCCGCGTCTAGCTCGCCACCCGTAGCTTGGTCAGGCTCGGCACCACCACCCGCTTGATCCACCCGGCGACCTCCAGCATGCCGTCGATGCCGATCTTCTCGCCCAGCACGCCGCTGTAGTTGGTCGTGCCGTTGATGTCGTAGGTGTAGCGGTTGCCTTCGGCGTCCTCGACGAACTCGATGCCGGCGACGTCGATGCCCTCGCCCTGGATGAGCGCCAGGTACTTGCGCACCAGTGGGTCGTCGGCGGTCAGGGGTGACGCCGAGAACTTGCTGTCCGAGGCGCTGCCGTCGGCGGGGCACACGTCGGGGGCCACCGCCGGCAGCTGGCAGGCGTCGGACGGGCACAGCTCGAAGCCGTCTGTCGTGGCGCTTCGCATCGCGAACAGGAAGCGGTCCCCCACCACCTCGACCCGGGTGATGAAGGCCTGTGGCGCCTGGATGTACTCCTGGAGCAGGATCTTGCCGTCGGGCCCGGGGTCGAATTCATCGGAGTCCAGCCAGCGCGCCAGGTCGTCGACCGACTGCATCAGCTGGATGCCCAGGCCCTTGCCGCCTTGGTTGTGCTTGGTGATGAAGGGGCCGTCGAACGTGGCGGCGCCTTGGAGCAGGCCCTCGCGGCCGAAGCCCAGCAGCGTGCGCGGGGTACGGATCCCGTACTTGCGGAGCACGATGTCCTGGCGCAGCTTGGACATCTCGAATTCGAAGGCGTCGGTCCCGTTGATGACTCGGCGCCCGTGGGCTTCGAGCCAGTACAGGACCTCGCGGGCCAGGGCGACCGAGCCGTGGTGGCTGCGGGTGTGGCTGGACGGGCTGATCCGGTTGATCCAGATGCCTTCGGCCGGTGGCTCGGTGGGGTCGATCAGGCCCTCGTCGAGCTCGTGGAGGTGCACGGTGAAGCCTTCGGCTTCGAGCCCGGCCACCAGGGGCGGCAGCCAGGCGGGGTTCTCGAACAGGACGTGGACGGCAGGGAGGGAAGCCATGGGGTGGCTCCTTGGGGAGATGGAGTTCAGACGTGTCGGGGGTCGGGCAATGCAGGGGCCGGTCAGGCCGATGCCGTCTCAGGCTGGACCGGGGTGGCGTTGCGACTGAGTCAGTCTGACGGTCAGCGCACCCCGGCCCGCGTACACGCGCAACAACAGCGGGTACAGGTCGGGGCCAGGGCGGACACGTGAATCATCACGCTGCCTTTATGCCCGGATCCGAGCTTGGTTGCAACCCCCGGGCCTGGGCGAGATCGACGAGACACAGATCCGATCGGCCCCCGCAGCCGAATTGACACCTGGGCCACGCGGCCCCACACCCTGTCCAGATAGCTTCGCCTGCGCATGGAGGATTCCAGGATGACCCACTCTCGCAACCTTGCCCTGCTGCCTCTGGCGGCCCTGTTGGTGGCCTGCACCGACGGCACCACCAGCTCTGGCACCACCGACACCGGCACCCCCGGTCCCGTGGGCCTGGCGGTCCTGGGCGGCGGCACCAACAGCCTGTCCGCCGTCACCTTGGAGACCTTTGCCACGACCGACGACGGGCTGAACACCCCGCGAGACCTGGAGTTCAACCCCAACAGCGGCAACCTGTGGATCGCCAACTACGTCGACGACTCCGTCGTAATCCTCGAGAACCCGGGCGCCGACGACCAGAGCAGCGAGCACTGGGGCGACAACTCCGACGCCAACCACTTCCTGGCCAAGCCTTCGGCCCTGGCGTTCAACGACCAGGGTGGCGTGGCCACGATCCACGAAGAAGACGAGCCCACCCAGGGCGGCTTCACCCCCGCGGACTTCATGGGCCCGACCCTGTGGACCGCCGACGAGGCTGACTTCGAGGCCGACCACTGGTCCCACCTGGACATGCTGCACAACAGCCCGAACGGCGTGGGCATCGCCTGGGAGTCCGGCAACAAGTTCTGGATCTTCGACGGCTACCACAGCTCGATCACCATGTACGACTTCCACGACGACCACGACCTGGGAGGCACCGACCACTCCGACGGCGAGATCAAGCGCTACGTCGAAGACGAGGTCAGCTACGTGAGCGACGTGCCCGGACACCTGGCCTTCGACCACGACACCGACCTGCTCTACATCGCCGACACCGGAAACAACCGCATCGCCGTGCTGGACACCACCTCGGGCACCGAGGGCAGCCGCATCACCCCGAACTACGACGGCGCCGACCAGGACCACATCAACGACGCCGACATCAGCACGCTGATCGACGGCGCCGACTTCGGCCTGGAGCGCCCCAGCGGTCTCGAGCTGGTCGACGGCCTGCTGTGGGTCAGCGACAACGCGACCGGCGGCATCTACGCCTTCGAGCTCGACGGCACCCTGGTGGACTGGCTGGACACCGAGCTTCCGGACGGCTGCTTGATGGGCCTGGCGTTCAGCGACGACGGGAACCTGTGGTTCGTGGACGCGGTGGAGCAGGAAGTGCTGCGGATCTCGCCGCAGTAGTGAGCTGAGCCGGGTCACAGGTCATCGAGGAGTTCCTGCATGAGCGAGCGGGGCGCTGCAGCCTGACGGACGGTGTGGACGTGCTAAGATGTACATAAGTGATGTACATGAGGTGCGGCGTGTCCAAGAAGTACTCCATCGCTGAAGCAAGAGGCCAGCTACCGCGGTTGCTCTATGCCGTGGAGGCTGGAGAACAGGTCGAGATCACGCGCCGCGGCAAGCCCGTGGCCGTGGTGTTGTCGATCGAGGACTACAAGCGGTTGACTGGTCCGACGCGGAGTTTCGCCGAGGCCTATGAGGCTTGGCAGGAGTCGGTGGAGGACGAGGACCGCCAGCTGCCCGTCGAGTACTGGGACGAGCTGCGCGACCGCTCGGAAGGTCGGGAAGTCGAGCTGTGAGCTTGAAGTACTTGCTCGACACCAATGTGGTGTCACGGCCGTTCAGACCGGATCCGCCGGCCGCTCTGATGGAGAAGCTGGTTGGCCTGGCGGGCCAGATCGGAATCGCGACCGTGGTGTGGCATGAGCTCACGTACGGGGTGTCCAAGATGGAGGCCGGACGGCGGAAGTCAGCATTGAGCCGCTACCTCAACGAGGTGGTTCTACCGGGCTATCCACAGGTTCCGTACGACCAGGCTGCGGCCCACTGGCACGGCGTGGAACGGGCTCGGCTGAGGCGTGCAGGGCGACCCGTACCGCTGCTCGACGGGCAGGTTGCCGCGATCGCGGTGGCCAACTCGCTGACGCTGGTGACCAACAACACCCGGGACTTCGAGTCATTCAAGGGGCTGGAACTCGAGGACTGGCTCACGCCGTAGCTAGTTCCCATCCGAAATGGCGATAATCCGCGTTAAAGCTGGAGAATAAAGTCGCATCTTCCGTTCCACATTCTTGGTCGGTTTTGCTAGGCTTCGGGTCCATACCAAAGGACAAAAGCCAGTAATGGCCGATCACGAAGGAGACGGAAGATGCGACGCGCCTACGATATCCAGCAGAAGTTGATCCCGCCGTGGGTGGATCACCGCCATGCCAAAGAGCTCGCCGCCATGAGCGACGTGCTCGACGGTAGCCCGAATCTCCCGGGTCTCGTGGCGTGCGATCTCCTCGGCGACGCCAGTCCTCGGCTCGGGTCGCCGGGGATGACCGGTGACCAGGTCCTGCGGGCTGCCGTGCTCAAGCAGCTGAACCAGTTCAGCTACGAGGCCCTGGCGTTCCACTTGGCGGACTCCTCCTGCTACCGGGCGTTCTGCGGCTACGGGTTCTCTGAGGTGGCTCCCAAGCGCGCCACGCTGGCCGAGAACATCGCGAAGGTGAGTGCCTCCACCTGGGCGGCGATCAACAAGGTCCTTGTCAAGGACGGCCTCGAGGCCGGGGTGGACTCCGGCGAGCGAGTCCGGATCGACTGCACAGTGGTCGACTCCGACATCCACGAGCCGTCCGATTCAGAGCTGCTCTGGGACACGGTTCGAGTGCTGGCCCGCTGGCTGAAGCGGGCTCGGGACGCCGGTGTCGCTTTCGAGTGGACCAACCACACCCGCCGAACCAGGCGGAGAGCACGGGAGATTCTGTACGCTCGGCGGAAGGCCAAGCGCTTCCCTCCCTACCGCGACTTGATCCGGGTGACGGAGCTGACGCTTGGCTATGCGGACAGGGCCTTGGCGGCGCTTCGCCGCTGCGAGCCGAGCCGCAAGGTGGGGAGGATCCTGGAGCGGATCGAGCACTTCACCGAGCTCGGACGGCAGGTCGTGGACCAGACTAGACGGCGTGTTCTGGAGGGAGAGTCGGTTCCGGCAGGGGAGAAGCTGGTCTCAATCTTCGAGGACCACGCGGACATCATCTCGAAGGGCCGCCGCAAGACCCAGTACGGGCACAAGATCAAACGACTCCACGCTGGTCGAGCGCTCGATCGACCGGCTTGAGGACGTCATCGGGACCGTCCCGCAAGAGCTTGCGTTCGACGGGGGATTTGCGTCCCGAGAGAACCTCCGGCGGGCCAAAGAGCGTGGCGTCTTGGATGTCTGTTTCAGCAAGCGGCGTGGAATGAAAGTGACGGAGATGGTTCGAGATTCGCGGCTCTACAAGTCCCTCTGGAGATTCCGGGCGGGAATCGAGGGCGTGATCTCCTTCCTGAAGCGCGGGTTTGGCCTCGGTCGCTGCACCTGGCGGGGCGAGGAGCACTTCAAGGCCTACACCCAGGCCTCGGTGGTCGCATACAACCTCCTGGTTCTGGGGAGGGCACGCCTGGCCTGAGTGCCGCAACGACCCGTTCGAACCCAGCCAACCACAACGTCCCATGGAGACATGCGGCGGGGTGTAAACGCCGGCCAGAACCTGCACCCGTCCGGTGAATTCTGCACTCGACCAACGGGTCAGGCGAGGCTGACCGACCGGGCGTTGCCAGAGCGCATCGGAGGCAACGCGCCCACCCGATAGTCCCCGAGGCCCAGAGCGGCGGCGGCCCGGAGATTCCAGCTCCGAGCCGCCAGAGCC
>Ga0209992_10001942_pt1 | contig 20135 bp, 28 predicted proteins | sample 2SBtaG_2_FD_182564 | JGI IMG/M metagenome (GOLD analysis project Ga0209992, IMG submission 182564) | Deep subsurface microbial communities from Kolumbo volcano to uncover new lineages of life (NeLLi) - 2SBTROV12_ACTIVE470 metaG (SPAdes)... | ecosystem: Environmental > Aquatic > Marine >... | reverse complement strand
CAAGCAGTACTCGTTCTAATTTTGATGGAACTGTAATTGTTTCTGCTTTTTGTAAAGTGGTAAGGAATTTTTCTGCAGATTTTTCAATGTCTTTTGGTTTTTCAATCCAAGCTTGAGATAATTGTCTGCAAATACTTCCAAATCCTGGACGTCCATAAGAATCCAATACAGGAAAATATGTTCCAGCATAAAATGGTTTTTGATCAGGGGTAAGAAAAATACTCAAAGGCCAACCACCTTGACCTGTTGCAATCTGACATACCTTTTGATAAATGTCATCAATGTCGGGTCGTTCTTCTCTGTCAACTTTGATGTTTACAAAATTTTTGTTCATAAATTCTGCAACATCTTCATTTTCAAATGATTCATGAGCCATCACATGACACCAATGACATGCACTATACCCAATACTTAGAAAAATTGGTTTATTTTCATCTTTGGCTTTTTTTAATGCCTCATCATTCCATCCATACCAATCAACTGGATTGTTTACATGTTGTAACAAGTATGGACTAGTTTCAGAAGCAAGATGATTTTCAACCATAAACATTCAGATTTTTTATTATATTTGTACCTAGACGAGTTAACCCCAAATTCCTCTACCTTCAGTTAATTCATAAATTCTGACATTGATTTTTTTTAATAATTTTTCTTTAGATTTTTGTGCTTTTTTGTCATGAGAATAATCTTTTTTTTGAAGTAAAGTATCTAATCTACTTAATTGGTCTAGTGAAAGATTTTTGAATTCATTTTTAGAACTTGTAACTAATTGTAATAGAGATACTCGCTCTTTATCCTCATCAGTAATTTCAGTCATGACATAATTTGAAAATAGTCCTTTATTTTTCTAATGAGAGAATCTTAAAATTCAGTGAGTAATTGTTGGAATTATGGAAAAAATGCGTGCCATGGTACTCTCAGAATGTGGAAAAATTGAGACAAATCCTTTGAAACTAACCCAAATCGATAGGCACGAAATCAAGCGTCCAAACGAGATTTTACTAAAAATTGAAGCATGCGGTGTTTGTCACTCACAACTTCATGGAATTGAAGGAGATTGGTTAGATATTGGAATCCCACCAGCACTTCCAACAGTTCCAGGTCATGAAGTAGTAGGAAAAATTATAGAAATTGGAGATGCAGTTACAAAATTCAAAGTAGGGGATAGAGCAGGAATTACACCACTACTTGAAGCATGTCAAAAATGTCAATATTGTTTAGAAGGAAAAGAATACCTTTGTGAATCATCAACAATTTTAGGAGAATCTTTCAAAGGAGGATATACAGAATACATTACAGTTACAGAAGATTTTGCAACCAAGGTTCCTGAATCCATGAAAGCAGAATATGCAGCACCGTTATTTTGTGCAGGAATTACAGCATACAAAGCAGTAAAAGCAGCAGAACCAAAAGAAAATAAAAAAATTGGAATTTTTGGTATTGGCGGAGTAGGCCACATGGCGATACAGTTTGCCAAAGTAGAAAATTGTAATGTAGTTGCATTTTCTAGAACTCAAAATCATTTAGATGTTGCAAAAAGATTGGGAGCTAATGATGCAATGAAATTTTCAGAAAACCAAGAAGAATTTCTTTCAGCATTAAAAGAAAAACACGGAACACTTGATACTGCAATCGTTTTTGCACCAGCTGACATTGTAACAGACACTGCAATAAAATCAGTCAAAAAAGGAGGGCTAATTGTAATTGCAACAGTAGGAGAGAATCCAGCATTTGTTGCATTTGAAGAAAAAACCATCAGAGGAACACTAATTGGTTCTACTAAAGACATGGAGCAAGTAATCAAAATTTGTAGTGAAAAAAATATCGAAGTCATTACACAGACATTTCCATTAGAGAGTGCAAATGAGGCACTCAAAAAATTAAAAGATTCAGAAATTGAAGCCAGAGGAGTTTTAATTCCTTAATTTTATGAATTACATTAGAGGTAAATGGATTTCTGCTATGAATTGTAAAAGATGCCATCATACAGATGAGATACACACACTAAATGAGGAGAGCAACTCATTAATCAAGGCTGGAAAATGCCAAATTCCCAATTGTACATGTCAACAATATTTAGATCCTATTCAAGAAATTGATGAGGATTTACTGTAACAGTTCATATATCAAAATTAATCTGAAAAAATATGGAAAAACACAAACCTTCAGAAGAAATGATTAAAGAGTTAGACAATCTATTATCAAAAATCAACGCAATGGAAATTGTTGCATCTGATGATTATCAAAAAAATTCCATCAAAATAATGCGAGCCCTTGTAGAAGGACAAATGCATTCAATCAATGAATTTGGACATTTAAAAAAAGCAATGGACTTGTTAATGTTGCAAATCTTTGATGTTCAAAACAAATCTAAGAATTAAGTTTAGTATCACTGATACCACAACCAGTACAACGGTAAAGTGTTGATTTTTCTAAAACTTTCTCAGACTTCATTTCTGCCCCACAACAAGGACAAGAAAATTTTTCAGAAGAGCGTACTGCATAATCAGGTTTTGGAGTAGGAGCATCATCAGAATTACAAACAGGTTTGTAATGATTGGTAATTTTTTTGAGAATATTTTGTCTGTGTTCTTTACTTGATTCAAATAATGGCAGTATTGCCAAATGCAATGTTTTTTCTGAAATAGAGTTTTCTAACCAGCATTTGAATTGGGGATTTTGAGTAAAAAATGCAGCATCATCTGTTTTTTCACAATCACCAACATAGACAATATTGAATTTATCCTTGTCACGAGAGAGAATCAAATATACCAGTTTTTCCATAGGTGGACCCCATTCATCAAGAGGAATAGGCCCAAGAAACTCATATTGGAGAATTTGAATACTCAATGATTGTTTTTCTCAGTACTTTCTTTTCTTTGTTCCCAAAATCCAAAATTTGTACTAATTTGATCGCAAAAATTAGACTTGAAAAGATTAAATTCAAGAGTCATGGATTTTCTGTGAATGAAAGAGACTCACAATCATGCTCAAGTAGGATATTCAATGATTGTAGTGGCAGCAAGCCTTACAGCAATTGCATTAATTGCACTAGCAATTGGAGGAGATGTGTTATTTGGAGATAATATTCAAAGAGGCAATACGGCTCATTTCAATGAATGTAAGGAAAATGATTTCAAAGCAGCAGACTGTGAGAAATATCACGACAGAATAAATAATAAAATTGCTGGAATTTATGTCGATTTTGATGAATAACTAGTAACCATTGCTAAAATCTTCTAACATGTTTTGATTTTTTGTCAGTCTATTCATTGCATAAAATGCACCACCAACAATTCCTGCCTGATAAAAAGTATACAAGAAAACACCAGAAGATGTAGGATCAGATTTTGTAAAACTCAAAACAAGCATGGTAAAAAATACAAAAGTTCCAACAAACGTTACCATTCTATTTAAAAATCCTGAATTCATTCCAACAATTCTTTTGGTAGCTCCTGCCATTAATGCAATACTTGTAATAATTAGAAAAGTGGCCCCACCATTTGCAGTTACAAAAGTATCAGCCCATACCAATAAACCATCTTCTAAAATATCAACAGTCGGCATAATACTACCACCATTAATTGCAAAATTCACAGAACTAAACATCCCACCAATTACAAAAAAGAACAAGAAAATTTTTACAATTGAGCGTTTTACAGGACTGCGAATTTCAGATGGCTTTACAGCTCGCTCTGTTATTCTTACACCATAAAGAAATCCAACTGCCATTGCAGGAAGAAACATTATGTTAATCAAAATTGGTGATTCTTTGTTAATTGCCTCAATTTGAGGATGAAAGATTAGAAACAAAATTATTGCCAGGGATGCAGATGCACCAAACAACATCAAGCCTAAGTGTTTGTGTTCATTTGATTGAAAAGAGCCTTCCCAGTTGTACATTTTGTATAATATTGAGAAAATCATTAAAGACTGAGCCCAAAAATCATTTGGTCAAATTATCAATTCTCTTTACCCTTTTTAGGAATAGATGATTAAGTTTTTCATGAAAATAGGCCTCACAATAAGTATCAGCGGGATAATCATCTTGATTCTGGGAATAATATTTTATCTTCAAGGGTTATCAATTGTGGGCCCAGAATCATCTTTCATGTATGCCAATCCAAAATGGATTACATATGGATTTGAAATAATTGTTGTAGGAGTAATAATTATTGGAATAGGGTCAGGAATTAGAGTTCTTAAAAGAAATTAGTTTGTTGCACGAAGGGTAATAGTACTACGAATTTTGTCTAGTTTTCTAATTTTAGATGTCACAATTTCATTCATTTGAGAAGGTGTTTCTGTAGCAAATTCTGCAACAATATCATAACTTCCAAAAGTAATCAAACAGCTTTTGATTTCAGGAATTTCTAGTAATTGGGAATAAAGCGATTGCTCCTCACCAATTTCACAACTAATTAGCATAAATGCTCTTTCCATCTAAATCATATTTCATTAAAAAAAGACCAACTTAAAGACATCTAAGAAATATTTACTAAAAAAATAGATCTCAAAAACCAGCAGCAATTGGATCTTTGGGTTTCATTATCTCCCTTAACAATATTGTAGCAAAAGAACCACGAGACAAAGAAAATTCTACCACATCATCATGTGAAGTATAATCTGAACAGTGAATGGCAGATTGTCTAAATCCTCCCTCATTACTCACTTCTTGCATTTCTTTTATGAAGAAATCTTTTGGAGTAATTTCTTCTTGTTGTAAAATTTTTGAGATTTGAAAATCAAATCTTGTTTTTTTGTAATAGGAATAACCAACAAACGGTAATGCCAGATTTTGATCCATTCCTTGCACAAATTTTCCAATTTTTCCTTTATAATCAAAACATACATCACCGGAACCTGCCTCAAACAAATTCTCACCATCAGAAAATGCCAAACTCAAAGACTGATTAAAAATAAAAGACTGGTAAGCCTGAATGTAAAATCGTCTTAGAGATAAAGGAATAGCATGAATTGCTTTGAGATGATCACCATGCTCAATCATTTCAGATAAAACAATTCGTTCAATATCCATCTGATAGGGTACTTGATCAATATACTGTTCATAATTTGCAGGATCAACTAGTTTTTCTCGAATCTCAGTATTTTCTTTTGAATCATACTCTGATGTAAATGACAATACCAAATCAACTGCATTTTTAAAATCTCTTTGAAGAATTGCCTTTCCAATTAGATGGGTCACAGGTCTTTTTGAGCCAAAACGCTGATACCCATAAAAATTTAAAATTTTTTCATACTCGTTAAAAGAAGATAATCCATCAGAGCATTCAGAGATTTTTATTTTAAAGTGATTGCCTATCATGTCTTTTTTTGATAATGGTTTTTTTACATGACCAATTTTTTCAATAGTGTACTTTTCAGTTGAAAAAGTTTCAAGACCTCGTCCTCTATTTCCAGCACAAACAAACTGCTCAGTTATAGCTGATGCGTCTTTTAATCCAAGTGATTTTAATCGAATTCCTTTCTTTTTAAAAACATCAGACAAGGCATGGTTTGTATCAATTTTTTTCTTTTTTAGTTTGTAGACGGCATAACCATCATTATCATCAATGGAATTTTTTGCTTTATCAGAAATTAATTCACTTACTTGAAAATCTTCAGGTTTGATTCTAATCTTTCCACCAATTCCATTAAAATCAGTACTATAAACCGAAATTCCAATTAAAGAATCTAAATTGGGAATCACTCTATTGTCACGGTGATAAATTTACTAATTGCAACATCAGATGTTTGAGCACCAAGAAGTACTTTGTAGGTTCCAGGAATTGCATCATCGGTTGTTGAAATATTTGTATGAATAGGTCGAGGTGCATCAAAATCTAACTGAAAGTTTTCAGGACTACCCATATCAAGTTCAACGTTTAAGAAATCATGAGTAGACTCTAAAATCACAGATACACCAGACAAATCATTTTGGGAATTTGGAGATACAATAAAGTTGAAATGTTTAGAATCGCCAATAGTCAAAACTAGAGATGTAGATTCAGGTTGAATTTCAATAGGCAAAGGAATTGAAGTGTCTACTACTCCAATATTGTTTTCAACCCATTCAGTAAACCAAATTTTATTTCCATCAACTGTAAAATCAAAGATTTGAGCTAAACCACAATCGGCTATCATCATGCCATCACCAGAATCACAGTCACCCCAATTAGGATTCTTTGATGGAACTTGATACTCTACAAGGGATTGTGATTTTGGATCCATTACAGAAATATTATTTGCAGTTTGTGCATTGAAAACTATACGTCCTTGTTCATCAGATTCAATCCAATAAGGTCGAGAAATTGGAGTTTTTACAATTCCTGTTTGATTTCCATATGTACTAAGTAATGGGTCTGCAGTTACATATTGAATGAATTTTTCAGTAACAGGATCAAAATTGAAAAATGATGAAGATGTAGTGTCAGCTAACCAAATTGTTCCATCATTTGATACTGTAGCTCCATTTGGAGTAAGTAATGTCACAGGTAGTTCATAGACTTCAATAAAATCAAGCAATGGAAGATATTGTTTTCCAGAACTAGATACAGCATCAACATATCCATGTTGATTGAATTTAACTAAAACTCCTCCTTGCTGAAATAACCAATTTGTAAACCAAATGTTATCATCTGAATCAATTGCAAAGCCTGCAGTAACAGAATTATCAACAGGTGATGGAATGCTAAGATAGTTTACATCCTCACTTGATTGATTAGGATCTAATAGTGTGAGTTTATTTCCTGTAAAGTCATTAATAATAATTTGAGAGCCATCAACTTTGAGTTTTTGTGGTAAAGATTCACCTTCAGTAGGATATGATAATCTAGTATATTCTTCATCTATAGTTGAAAACTTCCATACAGAATCATATGTCTCATCAGTAAACCATACAGAACCATCAGGAGCATAATCAATTCCCCACATCATTGAACGGGCACCTGGGGGCCATGTAGGATTATCATATTCAGAAAACGTTTCAGTAATTGGATCAAACTTTCCCAAGTTCCCAGTATTAGTTTCAGTAAACCAAACATTTCCATCATAGTCAGTTACAACAGCTAATGGGTTGGTACATTCTGTAGGAATTGAAAATTCTTGAACATATTTTGTAGATTTTGCAACACTAGAACCACAAAACTGTGCACGTTGTTCATCAGGAAAGTTATCAGCAGGAGTTCCAGTAATTGTAACATCAGGATTATCTTCAGGGGCAGGCATCATCATGCTCTGCAATCCAAATCCAGAAGTAACCATTATTCCACCAAAAAACAATGCAAATAGTAATCCCTTCTTTTTCATGATTCAAAAAATATTATGCTAGGATATATCTTATTCCAAGAAAGAATAGTTATAGTAATTTTAGTTCTCGAGTGATTTTATCTATTAGATTTTCAGGTGCAGGGCCAAGGGAAATACAAGTGGTAGTTCCAGGAGAAATCTGAGTATGACCGGCATCTGTAACTTCAGACCAAGGAAGATTCAAATCAATTGCATGTCTTTTTACTTCTTGCAAATCCTTAATGTTTGAAGCTTTGAGGACAATTTTTTCTTGACCTCCCCACCATTGTTCAAACCATTCAGGATGAGATTTTCTAACATGTTCTGCTCCCAAAACACAAGCATGTCCCACCTGAGCTGCAATCTTTCCTTTTCCCATTCCAAGATCAGTTCTAACAACAATTACTTGCTTGATATCTCCCATACCATTATCAAATACAGGCATAATGAAAAACTTTTGAATTAAATAATTGACAAAGAAACAAAATCTGTGAACTATGATGCAGTAATTGCAGGTGGAAGTGTTGCAGGATTATTATGTGCAAGAGAAATTGCTTCAAAGGGGTTTTCAGTATTAGTAATTGAAGAAGATTATGAAATTGGTACACCAGAACATTGTGGAGGATTAGTCAGTATTGCAGGATTAGAAGAACTTGGAGTAATCCCATTTAGAAAAACATTTGATCATATGATAGAGACTGCAGAAATTACAGCACCAAACGGTAACAATTTTACAATTAATTCAAAAAAGCAAAAAGTAATTGAGATAAGTAGACGAGAATTAGATAAACAGATTGCATTTCAAGCTCAAAAAAACGGTGCAATAATCAAAGTCAGAACAAGTTTTCAAGAAGTTACAGATTCTGGAATCAGAACAAATGAAGGAAAAATAGATTGTAAGATTTTTGTTGATGCAAGAGGTGTTTCATCATTAATTCATAAAGATAGAACAGGAATAATTTCATCTGCTCAATACGAAATTTATGCAGATTGGATTCAGAAAGGAAAAGTAAAAGTGATGTTTGATCAAGAAAAATATCCAGGATTTTTTGCATGGATCATTCCATCAAATCAAGGCAAAGGGAAAGTTGGAGTTGCAGGAAGAGGCATCAAAGTATCTGAAGTGTTAGATAAGGTTCTTCAAGAACAAGGGATTCATTCAACAATTAGAAAAATTTTTGCACCTGTTTGGATTAAAGGTCCAATTGAGAATTTTGTAGAAGGTAAAACAGTAATTGTTGGAGATGCTGCAGGACAAGCAAAGCCCACAACTGCTGGTGGGATTTTCACTAGTGGAATGGGAGGAGTTTATGCAGGACAAGCAATTGCTAAATTTTTGAAAACAAATAATCAAGAAGACCTAAATGAATATCAAAAGAAATGGACAGACAGATTTGGAAAAGAATTTGAAAAACAAATTTTTGCAAGAAAAATTTTAGAGAGAATAGATAACCAAACAATCAATAAATTATTTGAATCAATCACACCAGAAATCATTAAAGATATTTCAGAAAAAGATGATTTTGATTTTCATACAAGTTCAATTGTAAAACTACTAGGAATGAAAGGATCAATCAAAACTGCTCAAACTCTAATTGGGGGAGAGCTCAAAAAATTATTACGTTAATTTATGCTCAAATTCTAAGCAAGGTATAAATGAAGTTTACAGAAAATTGCATTATGTCGTCATCTAGTATTTCCTTACCAACATGTAGTTGTTGTCACAGACATATTATGCCTAATGATAAATGTGTAAAATTCAATTGTCCTGATTGCGGTGCAGATTTAATTTGGAGATGTCAAAGTTGCAGAGAAGCAGCAAGAAATTATACTTGCTCATCATGTAACACGACAGGACCTTAGAGAAATGGCTCAATTACTATTTATCACAAAAATTCTTCCAACAGGAACAGAAGTAGATTTAGATAAACTAGCTGAAACCATCCAATCTTCACTACCTGAAGGAATTCAGATGAAAAGACATGCAAAAGAACCACTAGCTTTTGGATTAGAATTTTTGAAAGCAGAATTTGTTCTTGAAGACAAAGAGGGACAAAGCGATGCAATGGATAATGCAGTCAAAGCAGTTGAAGGTGTTAGTGAATTTGAGGTTCTCAACATGAGCCGAATGTCAGTTGACATGAAATAGGTGATTTTTTGGTCCGCAAAGAAGAAACTTTGCAAATGCGAATTGGAGAAGCAAAACAAAGGGACGTAGGTAAAAAACGAGCTAGAATTGGCCCGGATGCCATGGATTTTCTCAAAGTATCTCCTGGAGACATTGTAGAGGTGATGGGTTCAAGATCAAGCTGTGCAGTAATTTGGCCAGTTGATGAAGATGAAAAATTACCAGATATCATCAGAGTTGATGGGCAAACAAGAAAAAATGTTGGTGCATCATTAAATGATATTGTAAAAATTCGTAAAGTTTCATCAAAGGTTGCAAAATCAGTTTCACTTACTCCAGTTAATGATGTAGTTACTGTAGACAAAGAGTTTACAGATTTTGTAAAAAATAGACTCAAAGGATTGCCAATTGTTCATGGAGATGAAATTTCAGTTATGATTTTAGGTAATTCAATGGACTTCAAAATTACAAAGACTTCACCAAAAGGTGTAGTCAAGATGGATCGTTCCACAAATCTTTCCATTTCAACTGAGACTTCAGTTGATAGGAAAGTGCGTGTAACATATGAAGAAGTTGGAGGGTTACGAGACAAAGTAAAAGCAATGAGAGAGATTGTTGAACTACCATTAAGACATCCAGAATTATTTGTAAGATTAGGAATTGAACCGCACAGTGGAATTTTACTTTATGGACCACCAGGATGTGGAAAGACACTGCTTGCAAAAGTTATTGCAAGTGAATCAGAAGCTAACATGTATCCAATTAACGGTCCAGAAATTATGAACAAGTATTACGGAGAGACTGAAGCAAAGTTAAGAGATATTTTCAAAGAAGCAAAGGATAATTCGCCAAGTATTATTTTCATTGATGAGATTGATGCAATTGCTCCAAAAAGAGAAGAAGCATACGGAGATGTTGAAAAAAGAGTTGTAGCTCAACTGTTAGCTTTAATGGATGGACTCAATGACCGAGGAAATGTTATAGTACTAGGTGCTACAAACAGACCAGACAGTGTTGATCCTGCCCTTAGAAGACCAGGACGATTTGATAGAGAGTTTGAAATTTCAGTTCCAAACGAAGATGGAAGACTAGAGATTCTTGAAATTCACACAAGAGGAATGCCAATTGCGGATGATATTGACCTCAAAGACTTATCATCAGAATTACACGGATATACAGGAGCTGATATCAAATCTCTTTGTAGAGAGGCAGCTCTCAAATCAATCAGACGATATCTACCAGAAATAGATCTTGAGACAGAAAAGATTCCATCTGAAGTATTACAATCAATGGAAATCAAACTAATTGACTTTTACGAAGCAATGCATGAAGTAGTCCCCACAGCAATGAGAGAAGTATATGTTGAAAGATCCAAAGTATGGTGGCAAGATGTTGGAGGGTTAGACTATATCAAAAAATCATTAACTGATAATTTAGTCACAGCAATGAAAGAACCAAACAGGTTTACAAAAATCGGAATAAAACCTCCAAAAGGTGCTCTAATTTACGGGCCACCAGGCTGTGGAAAAACACTGCTTGCACGAGCGCTTGCAACTGAAACAGGGGCAAACATGATCCTAGTCAAAGGTCCCGAAATTCTTTCAAAATGGATTGGTGAATCTGAAAAAGCCATAAGAGAGATTTTCAGAAAAGCCAAAGCATCATCTCCATGTGTTGTAATTTTTGATGAGTTAGATTCACTTGCACGAAACAAATCAGGAGAAAGTGGAGTTGGTGAAAATATTCTCAGTCAACTACTAACAGAAATTGAAGAAGGGATTTCTTCTCGAGTTGTAGTAGTTGGAATTACAAATAGACCAGATGTGTTAGATAATTCTCTGTTAAGAACAGGTAGACTAGACTTAGTTCTCTATGTATCACCACCAGATGAAAAAGGAAGACTAGAGATTATCAAAATTCTAACAAAGAAGATGCCATTATCAAGTGATGTAAAATTACAAGAAATTGCAGTTGCAACTCAAAACTATACAGGTGCTGATTTGGCAGCACTATGCAGAGAAGCTGCAGTTCATGCAATGCAAAACAATTCTGATAAAATTTCCAGTCAAGACTTTGCAAATAGTTTGAAACAAATCAAACCATCAATTACTAAAGAAGTAGATCAATGGTACAATAACGTGAAGGAAAGTATATCTAACGTGGTACCAAAGTCAGAGGATAAATCATTCTACGGATAAAAATGGCAATTCCAATAAAAAATACTGTATTTGATAAAATCAAAGAAGCAAACTCCCTAACAGATGTTGAACTTTACAAAATTCTTACAAAAGATGATTTTATTCTTCCAGAAAGTAGATTCAACAAGATACTTTTAGATTTAGAAGTACTAGGTTTAATCAAAGTTGCATGGATTACAAAAGAAGAACGTAGAATTGAGGTCGTTGTTGAAGAGAAGAAAGTAGACAAGGTTGAAGAGCAAGCAAAGAAAGTAATGGAAAAAGATTACGAGGCCAGCTTCCCAGGTATTGATAAATAATTTCTAAAACAGTGGGATGTGGAATGCTGCATCCAATGCAACTGCTACAAAAATAATTGTTAGATAAGGAGCAGTAACTTTGTATGCTTTCCAAGCAAATTCAGAAGTAGGTGTCTTTGTTAACTTGTAATGATACACCAACATCAATCCACCAGAGATTGCAGCAATAATTGTGTAAACAATTCCCAATCCATCTGGAATTATTACAAGTGTTAATGAGAACGGAATCAAAATTATTGTGTTAGCTAGAATATACTTTGATGTTTTTTGCATTCCAATTACAACAGGCAACATCGGAACATTTGCTTGTGCATATTCATCTTTAATTTTCATTGCAAGACACCAAAAGTGTGACGGAGTCCAAACAAAAACCAAAAATCCTACCAAGAATCCTAACAAGTCCATACTACCAGTAGCTCCTGCCCATCCAGCCCAAGCTGCTGCACTACCTGCAATTCCACCAATTACAATGTTTGAAGAATTGAGACGCTTTAGCCAAGCTGTGTAAATTATAACATATGAAAAAATTCCTAGTGCAATAAAGAATGCAGAAACAGGATTTAATGCAAAGAATCCATAAATTACTGAAACACAACTAACTGCCAATCCATATATCATCACATGAGATGCTGCCATTCGTCCTGACGGAATAGGTCTAGAGTTTGTTCTATCCATTTTTGGATCTATATCTTTGTCATAATAGTGGTTTAATGCACTCGATCCAGCTGATGCCAAAGCTCCTGCAATAATTATGTGCAAATAATCAACATATTGAAGATCAGGAGCTCCTGCAACTAGCTTACTTGCAGCATACATCGATGTTACAGCAGTAATTACTAGTAGAACAACAATTCGGGGTTTGGATATCTCCATTATTTCTTTGAATCCCAATTCACACTTTCCTATTCCAAAGCCATTTAATTTCTTCTCTTTGATGATCTACACCATTTCAAAAGGAATAAGTATCTCAGTCATGGCAGCTAGTTAAATGAGTAATTGGGACCTCATGATGCCAGGAATGGGACTTACAGCCATAGGATTGGCTGGTGTCGTCATATCATATGCAGGGTTAGCACACACATTCATCGATGGTATGCATGCTTTGACAGGTCTTACCATGTTTATGGGATTAATTTTTCTTAGTGTAGGAATTTTAGATGGTGGAATATCAACTAGTAACAGAGCCAAAGCCACGACTTTGGTAATTGTTTCAATAATCTTAGGATTTGGAATGTATGGATTTACAATGAATACATCAAACTATGTAGTTACAATTGCAGGAATTTTAATGGCAATAGCATTCCCAGCAATTGTCATTGCGTATTTGGCAATGAAACATCCAACAATTGTAAAACCTGTTGGATCCATTGTGGGAATGGCAGCAGCTACTGGAATTATTGTTTGGGTAGCATTTGGATTTGTTAGTCCAGACACATACATGATTCCACAACAAGCTGGAGTTGAAGAACCAGAAGAAGACTTGACTCCATCAGGTCCAACGTTTGCAATTGAGATTCTAAAGGATTCTGCAACGGAAGGCAATCCGGATTATGCTCCAGATGTTGCAACAGTTTCACAAGGAACTATAGTTGAATGGACTAATGCAGATTCTGCAGCTCATACAGTTACAAGTTCTGTAGACTATGGTGAAACATTTGATTCAAGTTTAATGAGTGCAGGTGATGTGTTTACAGTTGATACAAATAATTTAGATATTGGAGAGTATGAATATTTGTGTATTGTACATCCTTGGATGAGTGCAACTCTAATTGTTGAAGCAGCAAAAGAACCAACCAAAGTTGTAATACCTAAGGGAGCAGCACTTCCTGAAGACGGTCAAATCTACTATGATCCTGAAGTAGTAGATGTTGCAGTAGGAGACACAGTTTCATGGGACAATGCAGATAATACAGTTCACACAGCTACATCAGGTCAACCACCAGCAGATGCAGATGGAGTATTTGATTCAGAGATGATGAGTGCAGGTGATGTGTTTGAGTATACATTTACAGAAGCAGGAAGTTATGATTACTATTGTACATTCCATCCATGGATGGTAGGAACTGTTAACGTAGAATAGATTTGCAAAAAATCATTTTATCACAATCTATAAAAAAAATCCTAATTCAGCATGCAGAAAATGAAAATCCAAACGAGTCATGTGCCATACTATATGGCAAAGACGACACAGTCTCAGAAGTATTTTTGACAGAAAATGTTGAAGAATCCCCAGTCAATTTTACAATATCAAATGAGCAACTAATACAAGGATACAAGATTGCTGAAGACAAAAAGCTAGATGTGATAGGAATTTTTCATTCACATCCAAATTCTGAGGCATATCCATCAAATACAGACAAAAAATTCATGCATAGCAACCCAGTTGTATGGATTATTTATTCAGGTGCAAACAAAAATTTCAAAGCATATGTGTTAGATTCAGATGTTTTAGAAATTCCAATTCAAGATTAATTCAAACTAAATTTTGCACTAGTTCCATCAGCACTAGTTAGGACTGATTTATCTGGAGAAATTATCTTTCCAATCACATTAACTGGAGATGCAGGAGTGATTTCTCCAGGATTGCCAATTGGGGTTGGGCCAAAAAATAGGCAAATTGCTTTTCCAGTTGGCCAATATGCCACATCATTTAGCTCAACTGGAGTTTTTGCATTTTCTTCAGGCTGAGATATTGGGGACTCAGACGTATAGATTTCATCACCCCATACATTTAGATCAACTGTAAAGGGTAATTTTTCTATAAAATTATTCACAGTTTTAGGAGAATCTGCATCATCTAACTCTAAAACTATTTTCTGATTATTGGAAATTGTTACATTTACAGAATATTTCATGATTTTACTTTACTTGCAAGTAAAAAACAATTGCGGGAAGAAACTAATTATTTAGGAAATTTTTATTTTTATTAATTGAAAAAAGAAATAATATTTTTTAGTATAGCTGTAATTTTATTTGGGAATATACATTCAGTTTCAGCTGATAACAACATAACATATGAGAAAAAAGAATTCTCAATTGACTATCCATCAAAGTGGAAGGTACAAGATAACTGGAACAAGTTTCAAAATGAAGTGTTCTTTCAAGCAGACCTGCGTTCTGGTTCTGGTGTTTCAATAAAACATCAGCAAAGTATCACACCAATTAGTACAATTAATTATGAACTAATTGAGTTTATGATTGAAAATGAAAGAGAAAACTGTAGAATAAACAAAGGCGGCCCATGTTGGGGATTTGAGTTTACAAATGCCAAAACAACAACAATGGATGGCACTCAAGCAATGTTTTTGCAGTATGAGGCAACAATAAAAGACAAAGAATCAATTGTAAAAAAAATATTCATTCCTGATGGAGAAGATAACTGGTTAATTACAATCAAAGTTACAAAAGACAAAAGTGAATTAATTGAAGAAATAGAAAAAACTTTGGAAACATTTTCTAGAAACATTGAGGAAGTAGAGGAAGTCAATCTACCAATAATAGGGGACTCTAAAATTCCCAAATGGGTCAAAGATACAATGAGATGGTATGTAGAGGGTCAAATCTCAGAGGATGAGATGATTATAGTATTAGAATTTCTAATTGAGCAAAACGTTATCAAAATTAATACTGAATAATATCTGCAAAATTTATCTAATTTTAGAAGGACAGAATGAGAATTTGAATTAAATATCCCTTTTTTTGCTATAAAATTATGGAAATTCACGTATACGACACATATGTCAAAGCAGCAGATGGTCATACCATGCACTTTGATGTAATTACTGGTGAAAAAGATCACGACAAAGCCCTAACTTACGGCAAAGAGTGGTTATCATCAGTTGGTGAAGGAGAAGCAGAAATGACAACAAACGAATGTCAATTTTGCCACTCACAAGGAGCACCAGAGCCTGTAGAACAGGCAATTAAAGAAAAAGGCTACTTTATCCAGAAAATGGAAGGCTGTCCTTAATCTTTTTTCCTTTTTACAAAAGATTAAAATTTTAGATTAACTGAATTTGTTACTACATGTCTGAACAAGAATATTCAAAGTGTACAGTAGAAGGAGATAAGAAAACAAAATGGATTTGTGGATGTTTTCTAACAGTAGATGGGTATTTCAAATTCTGTGATTCACACGATGTTACTTTGAAAAAAGCAATTCAATCACAAATTGATGAATTAGATATGACACTGTTTGTTGAAAATTAGATGTACAGATTTCTAGTTATTCACAAGATTAAGAATTTCTTTAACGTCAAATGGTTTGTAAACAATTCCATGAATTTTTAGATTGATTAATTTTTCTTTGGTAGACTCTGTAAGGTCTGCAGTAACTGCAACAATTCTTGCTTTGTCATTTATTTTTTTTATATTACGAATTGCATGAAAACCAGAACCTTCAGGCATCAAAACATCAACAAAAACTATATCTGGAGAATGTTTTGAATAAAGATCTATTGCTTCTCTACCATTGTATCCTTTTCCAATAACTGAGATTTGATGATTTTCTAATAAATCACTAAAAGTTTCTACATTATCAATATCATCATCAATTACAATGGCAGTAATTTTCATATCCTCATAATTTCAGGGTAATTTAAAAAGTTTAGACCAGTTTGGAGGATTGAACTAGATATCCTAGTCAGATTAGATAGCAAGTATTGCTACAAATGCTGATACGAAAACAATAGCAATTGTGTTTAGCAATTTGATTACAGTGTTGAGTGCTGGACCGGCAGTGTCTTTGTACGGATCACCAATAATATCGCCAACTACTGCGACTTTGTGAACTTCGGAACCCTTTTCACCTTTCATCTCAACTAGTTTCTTTGCATTATCCCATGCACCACCAGTGTTTGCCAAGTGATATGCTAAGAGTATACCAGTAACTACTGCTCCCATTAGTAATCCTGCTACTGCAGTTGGACCTAGTAAAATTCCCAAGATAATTGGTGCAAGAATTGCAACAAGTGCTGGCTTCCATAGTTCTTTAATTGATGCAACAGTTGCAATGTCTACACATTTAGCATAATCTGGTTTTGATTTTCCTTCTAGTATTCCTGCATCGGCTTTGAATTGTCTTCTTACTTCATCTACCATCTTTCCTGCAGCCCTAGATACACCATTGATTAGTTGGCCTGTGATGATAAATGGAATCAATCCACCAATGAGTAATCCAACAATAATTGCAGGATTAGTTAAACTGTAATCTAAATCTAAAACACCTTCAAAGATGTGTGCTGCCTCAAATTGGAATGCTTGAATCATGGCAAGAGCTGCTAGTGCGGCACTGGCAATAGCAAATCCTTTGGTGACAGCCTTTGTGGTATTTCCAACTGCATCAATCTCGTCTGTAACTTTTCTATTTTCTTCTCCCATTCCAGTCATCTCAACAATACCTCCTGCATTATCTGCAATTGGTCCAAATGCATCAATACTTAGAACGATTCCTGCAAGACTCAACATTGCCATTGCAGTTAGTGCTGTTCCAAAGATTCCATAAAGAACTGGGTCAGAACCTTCAGGTGCAGCTCCAGATGCTATAGAGTATGAAATGATAATTGCAACAACTAGTGCAATCATAAATGGTCCTGTTGATTGCATTCCTTTGATAATTCCCATTAATGTTAATGATGCATAGCCCCACTTTGCAGAATCTGCAATTTCTTTTACAGGACCTTTTTTGTAACTTGTATAGTTGTCTGTAATCTTTTGAATTACTGGTACTAGTATTACACCAATGACTGTAGTTCCAAACAATGCATATGATGTTGCATTGTCACCAATGAATTGTGTAATGAATACATAGTTTAATCCAATTGCAATGGCTGCTGAAACATAAAACGAACGATTAAGCGGCTTCATCACATCTGTTACTCCCTTTGAGCCAACAATTACTACACCAATTATTGATGCAATCATTCCTGATGAACCAATGAGTATTGGGTATAAGAAAAAGTTTGGTGCACCAATTAATGCAGCAATGAGTAATGCTGCAAGTATAGTTACAATATATGATTCATAAACATCAGAACCCATTCCTGCTGCGTCCCCAACATTATCCCCTACATTGTCTGCAATAGTAGCTGGGTTTCTAGGATCATCTTCAGGAATATTTGCCTCGACTTTACCTACCAAGTCTGCTCCCATGTCTGCAGCCTTTGTGAAAATACCGCCACCAATTCTGATGAATAGTGCAATGAGACTAGCCCCAATACCAACACCTGCAATTGTGATTGGGTCTGGATAAATAACGTACAGTCCTGTAATTGCAATTAGTGCCATTGCAGGAACTGCGAGTCCTACAGTGGCTCCGCCTCTAAATGCCATAGCAAAGGTCTTTCCTAGTCCTTCACTGCTTAGATTTGCAGCCCTTACTGCTGCTTTTACTGTAATTTTTAATGAGATGATACCAGCTACAGCTGATAATGCTGCACCTACTGCAAATGCTATTCCATTTGATGGTGTGAGAAAAATACCGATAATTAACGTCAATGCTATTGCTACTGGAACAATAATCATCATCTCTCTTTTGAGAAATGCTGCTGCCCCTTCTTTGACAGCGTTTGAGATATCCATCATTTCTTTTGTGCCTGCTGGTTGTTTTGTAATCCATGCGACAAGGCCTCCAGCGACTAAAAATGATGCAATTCCTGCTACAAATGGCAGAATCTCTGAAATTTCCATACCTATACTTGGCTTGGCTTGTGCTGGGAAATATAAATCAAATAGCGTGGGCTTTTGACCTTTTGCGATATGGTGCAAATGTTTTGCCTTTCAATCCCTGGCGTACTAGCTTGTTGAATCTTTTACCATGAGCCAAGTACGGGAATCTCAAATGAAGTAATTCATGGACTATGGTATCATCCAGTGTTTTCTCATCATTGATTTTTCTAACATTAATGAAAACTAGATTGTGTTGATAGTAGCATACTCCATAGTACTTGTAAGCTGATGAGCGTCTTCCTTCTGTCTGCTCTTTTGGTGCATCTAACACTTGCTTTGTTGTGAGTAGTATTTTTGGTTCCTCAATTGAGAATCTGTTTGAATAGATACCGACTTTTTCTAGTATTTGCAATTCTAGGTCTGCGTCTAGCTTCACAGGTAGTACTGTTTTGATTTGTGTTTATCTATCGATGTCAATATGTTGTGTAAGGAAAACTAAACTGAATTGACTTTATTGTAACATGTCAAGATTGTCACAAGTTCATAACTTTTTGATCATCCTTAAATCAATTAATGACACATTTAAAGTGAAAATGGAGGAACTGGCTCAAATAGTAACTGAAGAACCTGCAGACTATATTGTAGATTTTTCTGGGAATAGTACATCGTATTGTGTTGGGCTAATAGACATGGTAGACTCTACAAAGATTTCAACAAGACTATCCATCGGACAGATATCAAAATACTATCAGATTTTTCTAAACACAATGTCCAAAACCTTGAGCAAATACGGCGGGCAAGTAATAAAAAATGTAGGGGATAGCTTGTTGTTTTATTTTCCAGAGTCCTCAAAGAATAGAACGTTTGGATTCATGTCATGTATTGAAGGCTCGCTTGGAATGATTGATATGCATGATGTTATGTGTATAGAGGCAAAAAAAGAAGGACTACCATGTATTAATTACAGAATTAGTTGTGACTATGGTCCTGTTGCAATGATGAAGCCTACTGGTGTATCAGTTGACATGATTGGTCCTCCTGTGAACATGTGTGCAAAAATCAATCATTCGGCATTGAATAATGATGTGATTATTGGTGGTGACTTGTATCAGATGGTAAAAAAAATTCCAGACTACAAATTTAGCTTTGCTGGGGACTATAATTCGTCATTGAAAAATAGTTATCCATTGTATAACGTTGCACGAGTGTAATAGAATAGATTTTAGTGATTCATTTGAGATAAATCGTCTATAAATTACCCTCATCTTGAGTTGGGTGTATAATGAAAAAATCTATCTGGTGTATGTTGGGTATTCATGATATGTGTCCAAAGGGATGCCAGTGTTCTTGTCATGATTCACATAATCAACCTTGATGAAAATCAATAGAATCAGCATCACTCCATTGTTTGAGAAAACATGTTGTCGTAATGCTTAATGTAAAGACAATAGTGAACAATCTGTTGAGAAAAGATCTTGTTTTGATTGCAGGTATTGGAATTCCTGTAACTGTTTTTATGATTTTAATTGGCGGTGGAGGACATGTGCCATATGATTT
>Ga0209992_10001941_pt1 | contig 20136 bp, 20 predicted proteins | sample 2SBtaG_2_FD_182564 | JGI IMG/M metagenome (GOLD analysis project Ga0209992, IMG submission 182564) | Deep subsurface microbial communities from Kolumbo volcano to uncover new lineages of life (NeLLi) - 2SBTROV12_ACTIVE470 metaG (SPAdes)... | ecosystem: Environmental > Aquatic > Marine >... | reverse complement strand
TAGCTTTATCTTTTAGCTCCTCAATATCTTGTAAAGCCTTCTCCAATTGTTTTGATATAAATTCTATATTAACTTTATTATGCATTCCAGCTTCTTGTTGTATTTGTAATTTTTCTACTTGCTTATACAATTCCTCAATAAGCATAAATTGTTCTGAATCTGCGGGCAAACTTCCTAAAGTTCCACGAGGCCAGCCTATTCTAAAAGCTGTGTTCTCTACTAAATCTTTTTGCATTAGCTCTACTTGAGTTGAAAGTCTGTTTTGTGTTTCAATAATACCAAAATATGCCCAGGTGCCAATCGCGACCATACAGATCAACGAGGCAACCGTTTTCATCGGCATTTGTACAGCTGCTTCTTCTGAAATTTTAAGTGCCATTAGTTACAATTCATTTTATCTAGGTCAACTGGTTTATCTTTATAAAACCAAAACCAAGATGAAATTTTTGTTCCTTCTTGCGTGTATGTGCATTTAGGTCCTACTGCTACGCAGGAAGTAAACGCTAACAGTGATAGTATTAACAATGTTTTTTTCATATTATTGTGATAGTGGATTAGATGTAGATACTTTTATTTCTTCTATTTGTATTTTAAGTAATTCAATTTCTTTTTCATTAACTAATATTTTAGTGTGGCCATGTTCCGTCCCTAATGCTTCTACTTTTTCTTCTAATACTGCTATTTGTGCAGAATAATCGGTAGTTGATCTATTTTCTATTTCAGCTAATTTAGTTGTAATTTCTCCATATTTAACAAAACCACCACCTATTGCAACGATTGCTGCAATAAGAGCTGCTATTCCTGCGAGTTGGTCTTTAAGATTTTTCATTTTCCTCTTTTACTCATCTCTTCATTATTTTTTTCTTCTATCAACTTCATTTTTTTTGCCTTCTCTGCTACCATGTCTACGCCTCTTCTATTAGTTTTACCTCTTATTTGTTCTTTGCCAGATCGTTTTTTTTTTGGAAACTCTTTTAAAATAGGACTTTGTCCTTTTATTGATATATCACTCATTTTTTAATATCTCCAGTTCTAAAAGCAATTGTTGTTTTCTAGAGTTTATCTCTTGAAGTTTACGTGCTTTAACATCTATCTTATCATTTTGAGTATAACTTGCAAGATTAGTATTTGGGTATATTTGCCTGTTATCAAAGATATTTAATTGGTCTAAATATATGTTTTTTGGCGCATAAAACACTGTATTTTGGTATGCATTTAAGGACGCTTGTTCGCTTGTCATTGCTTCCATTTTTATAATATTTTTAACAGCTAAATTTTTAGATATGTCTTTAATATCTTTATCAACTTTATCCATTATTCTGGCAAGATTTTTAATAATAGCTTTTTTCTGTTGTATCTTTTTTTGTTTGGCAAACTTCTTAGTCTGAACAGCGGACTTTTTAGGAGACTCGCTATCAGATTTCTTTTCTTTAACTTCTTCTTTTTTTTCTTCATTAGTTGCTTCTACCATTTGAGTAGGTTCTTCTTCAACAGCTTCTTCTTCAGCCATTTCAGTGTTTTCTTCCTCTATTACTTCTTCTTCAGCCATTTCTGTTGGTTCTTCTGCCATTTCCTCTTCAATCATTTCTTCTTCTTGAAATGTCTCTGTCATAGCAGGTTCTTCTTCTATCATCTCTTCTTCCTGAAATGTTTCCGTCATCATAGATGGCTCTTCTTCCATTAACTCTTCTTCCTGAAAAGTTTCTGTAGTAAATCCTTCTCCGTTCTCGGTTGGTTCCATAAATATGGGTCCATCATCTTCAACGAACGATTCCTCATATGAAAATTCCTCTTCTTCAGAAACCATCGGTAAAAATGTTGCAACGATTTCGTTCGATTCTTCATAAATTTCCTCCATCATTTCTTCATTTGCAAATACAATCATTGGGCCATCTTCAAATGACATACCTTCATCTTCCATATCCATAAAAAATGAATCTTCCATAAACATTTCATCAAAAAATTCTTCAACAAACTCTTCTGTAAATGTAAAAGTTTCCATTTCTGTTTCCATTTCAAATTGAGGCTCTTCATCAAAAGTAAAGTATTCTTCTTCAAAATAGAATTCTTCCATGTCATCAAAAACTTCTTCTTGTAAGTCTTCTAATGTTTCTTCAACATCGTCTAAAGCTGTTGATGTCTCTGTATCTAATACAGTATTATCATAAGTCATTGTAAGTTTAGCACCTAAAAGATTTGGGCCGCCTCTGCTTGCAGTTCCTGTGTTATTATCAGTGCCACTCCAAGACCAGTCTACTTTATTAGAATTTGGATTGTTATATACAACTGTATCATTGTATTGACCACACGCTGCAGATAATCCTGCTGAAGAATTGGTAGGATAACCATTACAATTTCCTTTAAAACCATCTATGTCTGTTCTTGTTTGAGTAGTAGTAGATAATACAGCACCGCTTGAATCTTTTATTTTAATTGTAATTGTATGAGAGTCTGTAGCTCCTGTATCACCTTCACAATTACCAGCTTCATGATCACAGTTCGCAACATCTATATAATTATTAAGAGTAATGCCATTATCTAACATGTCTTGAGTACGAGTATTGTTAGTTAAAGCAATATCGTTTTTAGATATTGTTGCAGTACCAGTGACTTCAAAATCACCACCTACGCCCCATTTATAGCCACAATTTGATTGAGAAGCTGAACACGTAACTGTAAATCCATTCATTGTAGCATTGTTAGATACATAACCAGAGCTACCAGGATTAATTTGATCTGTAGAACTAGAATTCCAATCTACTCCATCTCCCGCATTAGGAAGTAAGTTACCGGTTGTTATTTCTTCTGCTGAAGTTGTAAGGGTTAATATTGTCAGCAAAACGGTCAATAGCAAAATACGCATATACATTAGCTCCTATAAATATTGTTAACCAAATCATTTTTTTCTTCTTCCCATATAATTTTCTGATGGTTCATAGTTCCATTTTTTACCATGATGACCACGAATATCTGCATACCACATTCTTAATTTTACAATCCATTTTCTTACTGGCATTGGCATTATTTAGGTGACTCCCAATTTATATCTTTCTTTTTTTCTTCAATTTTTTTATTTACTTCTTTATTAAATTTTGTGTCTAAATCTACTTTTTCAAATTCTTTTGTCATTTTAGCTTGTTCTTTAGCTGCTCTTTTTTCCTCAAGAGCTTTTTTCTTAGCTATTGCTTTTTCTTTTTTTTCTCGTTCCTTCATACGTTTTACATATATATCGTAATCAGGTCTTTCGTGATCATACTTAGACCATAATGCTTTTGCTTCTTTACCTATTTTACCATCTATTGGACATGGAGTGCCAGCTTGTATCATTGATTCAAACACACGTTCATCTTGACAAAGTATTGCAACCGCTGCAACTTTCATACCAAAGTCATTTAAAATTCTTGCTAGTTTTAATCTTTCACAATTTTTATCTATTATATGTTTACCACCACTAATACCTAAACCAAATGTTTGAACCCCTGCAGAAACTCCAACGGCACATACGTCTTGTGTCATAGAATTATATGATGGTGCTGATGCTGATGGTGGTGAAGATCTTATGTCTGAGTTTGTAGTATTATTAGTTGTAGATGTAGATTCAGAACCTGATTGATATGTAGTTGTAGCAGTAGATGTGTATCCACCTTCAATTGCAGTATTACTTCCTGAAGTGTTTGTTTGTGTTGAACCTGCATGTGCTGGTCCAGCGCAAAAAGTTAAAAGACATAATAATACAATTAATATTCCTGTAAAATAATAGTTCATAGTTTTACTCATACGTTTTGTCTTCTGCCTTGTCTTTACCATTTTTACATTCACAATTTTCGCATGTACATAAATCCCCATCATAGTGGTGACTGTGTAATTCTTCATTACAGTGGCAATCACAATGGCAATCTTTACATTTAGTCATTTTTCTTTTCCTCAATTTCGTAAAAAAATTTATCAGTATCTTCTGTTCTCCATTTACGAGTATCTTCAACATTCCATTCACTTGTTTGTACTTTCCAGTCAGGAATGTCGTCCCTAACTGTAAATGAAGGTATGTCCCAAATTAATCTATTGTTTGGCTGTGCCGCATAATTGCCGTCATCTAACGCCAATATATGAGCGCACTTGTGTTCGTGCGGTATTTCAGAATGATCTGTGTCTACTATATTACTCTCTGGATGTGCAAAGTCAACTGTGAAAAGATAAGCACCATAGTGCCATTTTTTATCTTTACCAATGTATTTACCAGATTGTCCGTCTAAGATATCGTAAGAAGTGATAGCAGGATAATAACTAAAACAGTTCCACAACTCCAACTCATCAAGTCGACGCCCAGGTACTTCTTTTGGGTTAAAACCTCTTTGTATAAACGCAGAGATTGGCAACCTATAAAAGACAGCACCATTTTCCATAATTGCATGAAAGAGTATAGGGCGCCCTGTAATTGATGATAGGCCAAAGATAATGCAATCTTCCACTTCCCCATGATGCTTTTTAAGATCGTAAAGATATTCTCTTCTGATCTGTGCATATGTCACAGGAATGTTTGCATTTAAGTAAGCCATGTATCATATATTAATTAACTAAAATTATAATGATGACTATTGCAACAGCTACACCAATCTGTACTTTTCTATCAGATTTAACTCTTGCAATTATATTGTTTACTATTTCCATAATTTCCTCCTGGTTAATCGTAAATATCTCCCCAATTCTCTCCAGACTCATAGTCCACTTTATTAGGGACATTTAACTTAACAGCATTTTGCATAATATCAATAATTTTATTGGCATGTTCTTTTGACTCTACAGAAACGTCTAATTCATCGTGAATTTGTATATGTGGGATAATTTTTTCTTCATATAAATCTAACATTGCTTTTTTTGTCATATCTGCAGCTGATCCCTGTATCAGTTTGTTTAGTGCTTTGTATGTGAATGCTCTTCTAATATTGTCTTCTCCAAACTTAGTGCTTGCTTCTTCCCATGTCATAGCACTTGTAAGTCTTCCAGGTCTAAATGCAGCTTCCTCCCATGTATCAAATCTACATCTTCTGCCAAGTAAAGTTGTAATGTATCCATTTCTTTGTGAATCTCTTGAAGTATTATTCATTAAATCTTTAACAAAAGGTACACGACTATGATATTTTTCAAATAATTTCTCTGCTTCCTCTTTAGTATTTAAACCTAACTCTGCTTGAAGTTTAGCTTTACCCATTCCATAAAATAGTCCAAGATTAATTGTTTTGGCTTGAGATCTTTCTATACCTGCCATATCTGCTACAGTTTGGTGAAAATCTACATTATTGTTTTTAAATCTTTCTACTATACTTTTAACTTCGTCGTCTTCTCTAAGTTTAGGACTAGCTGCTGCATAGTGAACTACTAGTCTTGGTTCTTGTTGTGAGTAGTCAAAACATCCCCACGTATGATTTCTTTCTGGTAAAAATAATGATCTAATTAAAGGACCTAGATCCTTGTTCCTCGCTGGAACCTGCTGGAGATTAGGATTAGAATAAGAAAATCTTCCGGTTACCGTTCCTCCTTTTTCACCTCTAACTGGATTTATGTCTGCATGTATTCTGCCTCTATATTGATACTTAATGATTGTATCAATGAATGTGGTATGTGCCTTGTTTATTTCTCTAGCTTTTGCTATACATTGTACCAACGGGTGCTTATGCACTTGTAAAAAATTTTTAGTAAAGGAAGGTGCTTGTGTTTTTGCAGTTCTATTATAAGGTAAAGAAAGCTTGTCAAATACTTTACCAATCGATCTTGCTGCCCATATTTGGACATCTTCTCCTGTTTCTTTTTTTACTTGTTGTAACAATTGTTTTTCTTCTTCTGATAATTTGGACTTTAATAAGTGAGCCCTTTCAACGTCTACTCGAACGCCCTTAACTTTCATTTCTATTAAACAAGGAAACAATCTAGTTTCTAAATCAAATACTTCAGTTAAATTATCTTTTCTAATTTCTAATGATAAAAATTTAAATAATTTTAAAGTTAACTCTGCATCTTTTTCTGCATAGTTTCCAACATACATAGCTGGAAGTTTATACATTTCAGCTTTAGGATCAGCTCCTGCTTTTTCTGCAGCTGTGGTTAGTATACTTTCGTCTTTAACTTCTCCTAAATGATCGTAACAAAGGCTGTTAAGAGAGTATGAATATCTATTTTCATCTACCAGCGCTGCCATTACCATGGTGTCTATAATATGGCCATTTACTTTAATATCATAAGCTTTTAACCAACACATATCATACATGGCGTTGTGAAATATTTTAGTTGATGGAAGACTGCATATTTCTTGTAGCCAATCTAATACTTTTTTTTTAGGTAAATTTCCTTCTCTGTGAGCAATTGGATAATATCCAGACCAACCTTCAACGGCCACTGCCACTCCTATTATTTCACCTTCATTTACTAAAGATCCAGACCCCTTAGATTTTAAATTAGGATCTCTTGTTTCTAAATCAATTGCTATATAATCATAGCTTTTTAAAGCTGGAAAATTTTCTGGGCATACCCATTCAGTCGCTGCGCTAAACATTATTTAGTTATCCCCCAAGAATTTTTCTTTTTTTCTTTCACTTGTTCAGGATAGTCTCTATCAATCGCCATGTCAATATAATGTTTTGCTTTTAATAGATCTTCTTTTTGATTTTTTTGCTTATGGCGACATAAGTATTTTATTGCGTTACCTTCGGCAAACGGAATATTATTTCTATTTATAAATTCTGATGGCTGAATAACCATAGATTTGTAATGATCGCCGCCTACCTGTTTTTTATAAATTTCATCTTTCATTTGCACACTCCTTAATTAATTTTTTAATATAATATTCATGTCTTCTTGCTTTAACTTCCGGTCTTTGACCATATTTTTTGTCCCATGCTTTACCTTTAAAACTTTGTCTCCATTTTTTTCTTGCTCGTTTTCTACTTTCTGCATATGGATGACTCATATTATTGGATGTCCTATGTTGTAAAAGTTAGTTTGTATACTCTCCATAACATATAAATTTTGTTTTGCTCTTGTTACTCCAACAAAATATAATCTATGAATTTTATCTGGATCTTTATCTGCTTCGTTTGCTAAAAAATCATTTTCATCTTCTGAACCAAAATCTATGTATAAAATAACATTTTTACATTCTCTGCCTTTGGCACCATGAATTGTTGATAGTTCTATTTTTGAATCTATAGTAAGATTATCGCCATTTTTTAATAAAAGTTTTATGTAATTTTTTTGTTCATCTGACATGTGAAGATGTTCCCAGCTGCCCGACACTAAAACTCCGTGTTCTTTTTGAAGTTCATCAAGTGTAACAGTAAAAACTTTATCTAATAATTTTCCTTCGCCAAATCCGTGTTTAACTTGTTTCTTTCTTAAAAAATTTTTAATTACATGCTGCGCATCTTCACCAGACACACTTGCACCAGAGTTTAATTTAATCCAAATTCTATATGCTTTAAGTAAATCTTCAGGTAATAATTCATTTTGTCCACCTTTGTATCTTAAATTTAAATCATTTAAATATTGTGCAGGTTCTTTCAGTTGTGCATTTGTTTGAGCAAGTATCATCCAATCATCATTTTTAAAATTAAAGTCACGCAACAAACAATTTTCTTTATAAGTTCCTTCCTCGTCTCTCGCTTCCCAAGGCTTGTTCAACCGTTGATTTATTTGTTTTAAAATGTCTAATGCTTTCGCATGTATTTTTTTAGGAACTCTGTGAGAATATATTTGATTATCAAAAACACCTTTTAAATTTATAAATATATTTGGATCTGCTCCTTGAAACCCATATATAGTTTGATCGTCGTCTCCTGCAATGTAAGATCTTTCACATTGTTTCTCAATATGAAAAAACATATCCCATTGCAAAGGACTTAAATCTTGGGCTTCATCGAGGAAAACAGCATCGAGAGCAAGACGCTTATCCTCCTCGACAAACTGAGTAATCATATCTGAAAATTCTATCATTCCAGTTTGTTCTTTATATGATTTTAAATCTTCGTTAATCTGTTCTGTTAACCACAAGTCAACAGAATGATGCAAATCTAATTGTAAAGCAGCTTCTATTAAATCAATTTTTTTAGAACGTGCATAAGATATTATTCTCATGTGAGGATTTTGATGTATTGTGTTTCCGTAAATATCTTTCTTAGTTTCAAATTTCATTCCTCTACAAATTTTTGATTGACTTGTAAATTGTTTCCACTTTCTATCTTTTAATAGTTGTGTTGTCGTGTCAATTTTACATTCCTCTTTTCCAAGATAATGTAATGTAGATATGTAAAGTAAAGGATGTTTTATTCTTTTATTAGCTTCCTCTGCTGCAGCATTACTAAATGTGACATACACTATTTTTTTAGGGTCAGTGTGTAAACCATTAATTTCTTTAACTAAATACTTATTTACTAATGTCCAAGTTTTTCCTGTTCCTGGTGGACCAGGTATTATTGTTCTTACTGCCATGGTTCCTTTTCTACTTCTAATTTTCTTGGATTAGGTTTGTCTAATTTTATTGTTTGCATTTCTAAAACTCTATATGTTTTGCCATCTATTTTTGGCTGTCTTTCTTTTACTTCATACATAATTTCTAAAAGTCTTAATGTTTTTTGTTTAGGATAAGTTTTTTCTGCCCAAGATTTTGTTTTTAATAAATATCTCCAAAAAGATTTAAATTGAAAGTGTGTGCTTCCTTCTCTATCTGAATATGCAATACCCCTTAACACATCTTCCATTTCTTTCCCTGGAGCTTTGTTAATAAAGTCTCCTAATATTTCTTTTAATTGCACATCTAGTTTAGATGATTCTGGCGCAGGAATAGTTTCAACACCTTTACCACCATTGTTAAATAATTTTATTAAAAGTTTTCTCCACGCATGTTTAGGAACTGGCATCATTGGCATACCTATTTGATTCATGCATGCTAAAGAAAATTTTTCTGGATCGTGCAATGTTGCATCGTCTACTTCTACTGTTTCTCCATCTAAAGAAACAAAATAAATAGGAGGATCAGATTCATATTTTTTTATTTGAGTTATTTCTGGTGTAGGTCCATCATCGCCTACTCCAAATTCTTTCATTGAACATTTTTTAGCATCACAAAAACTGTGTATGGGTTCATCTTTACATTTATATTTGTATTCTTTACCATTCAAAGATTCAATTAAAGTATTTATTTCTGTTGTATCTAATGGTGGTGTCATAAATTCTTTATTATAAGTAAACATATGACTTTGCCATTCGTCTTTATCTGGGTATCTTTTTTTTAAATAAACTCCTACGTTATACATACAGTTATTTCTTTGACCATTTGGAACTCCGTCACCCAATAAAGTTACTAAACATGGCGGCATACCTTTAAAATAATCATTGCCTTCTTTGTCATTTGCTATTTTTAAATTTTTTAAATCTTCTAAAGACAATGCTTTTTCCTTATGTATTTTAAAAAATTCATTTAATTTTAAAGCTTCTCCTTTTTCATCATACGCAAATCTCATAGTGCGATCTTCGCCATGATAAGGTAAGTTTAAAAAACTTCCTGTGTCTCCCCTATCTACTCTTATGTAATCTTGTTTTGGAAATATTTCTGCGTTTGCAAATCCTAATGTTGAAGCTATAAGTTTAAGTTTAAGTCTCATAATAGTAGCTGGAACGTATTCGTTTGTAAATAAACACGCATGACCTCCACCAGACTTAGACCTAAAAAGAATTATTGGTATGTTTTTTGATTTTAATTGATTTAAAAATTTTTTATGATTAAAAGGGTAAGTATCTATATCTATACATCCCCACCTACATTTATTTTCTTTATTAATTGGAACAATTCCTAATCCAGGATCAACTCCTTCTAAATGTTTTTTCCATATATCTATTTTAGGGGGTTGATTAACTGTATAAGATTTAGTTTTATGTTTTCCTCTTTCATCAAACTGATCTGTTTTTATGGTTTGACCGTAAGCAGAGTCTAATCCTTCAAATATATCCTTAAAAATTTTTACTTTATCTATCATACGCTCTCTGTGGCATAGGCGGCTTCCGTCTCCATCAGCCGCCTACTATTCACACTATTTGCTAGCTAAACTAGTGTAAAACTTTTTAGCTCGCTCATATAAAGCTGGTTCTTCAACAGGACCAATTTTAGTGACATTAAAACCATACCATTGGTTTCCTTTGCCTGAGTTTAAAACAGAGGTTATTTTATATTTATGACTGAAAGATGGCGGTGTATATGGGCCATTTTTTCCATCAAGAGTAATGGACATCATCATTGAGTTCCATTTTCTGCTTACTTTACCTTGAGATGAACTCATAGATATTAAAGCATTTTCTGTGGAATTACCGTCTCTAATTAAAACGTAATGCTGTCCAACAGTTTGGATATAATGACCATTTTCCAATCTATCTTTACCATTTTCGTTTTTAGTTTTTGAAAGTATGTCAGAATTAGCATCAAAAATGTTTTCAGGTCTACCTGAACCTGTTCCAAAATCTGCCCATTCCTGGTACTCCAATTTATAATAGCAAGGTACAACTTCCATACCTTTTGTTCCATCATACAGTTTTTTAGTAACTGTATTTAAAAACATTCCTGGTTCTGCACCCTCAACATAATTTTGATTACGTTTTTGCGCTTCTCCAGAGCTATTTTGTAAAAGTTTTATGATAGGTAAAGCCAAACTTGTTGTGTTTACCTTCTCAAAACCTGCGTGAGCATCACCTTCATACAAAGCTGTAGATGGTAGTGCCCCTTCTTTTTTTATTGTTACATTGTTTTCCATGTTTCTAGTTTCTCCTTGTTATTTTTGTACTGTTACCCGCGTAAGTTTTAAAAAGATCAGAGGGCATCTCTTGTCCAGCTTCAAGACGCTCCCTGACCACTGCTTTGAGTGTCTGGGGATGAACACCAATTTTCTGGACTGGTTCAAAACCCTGACCTCGTGCAAGGACAGCATATTGCTGTGCCTTGTTATCTTCGCCACGACCAAAGGTAACGGTAACATCATTTTTAATGATGTCACCTAGGCCGTTATTTCGAAGCCATGTAAAAGCTTTCTCCTGATTATCAGGAGTAATAGATGCACCGTAAATTTTTTTAATCTCTACAGATTCTCCATCTTTAAGCTTTAATTTTGTAATATGCATTTCTTCCATCATTTGTGGAACTTCTATGCCTGAAATATATTTAGCTTTTTCTTTCAATTTAGATAAACTTTCTTCTGCGTTATCTATTTCATCTTCTAAATTTTTTAATTCTATAACTTTATCAGATAAAGTTTTAGCTGCATCTGTTTGTGTTACAGATTGTACTCGATCTTCTTCATAATCAATCATCTATTTTTCCTTTCTCGTGTATATTAATTTCTAATGGATAATACATTTGTTCTTGTCTGTCCCACTTTAAAAGATTAAATTTTCCTCCGTTCATGTCCGATACAATTGAACATGCAATACCAATTACAGATGGATCACCTGATAATAATAAATAATCTTTAGAATTGTAATCTTTTAACAAACGTCTTAGTTCAAAAATTATAGGCCCTGGACTCATAATAATTTGTGTATTTTCTTTTAACAAAACTTTAAGCTTACCATATTTTTGAGCACCTATAATATTATATTTAGGACGCCCAATTCTTGTCCCTGGTAATTCTTGTAATACATAAACTATACTTTCTTTAACGCTCGTAATTTTTTCGTATTCCATAAATAACTTTCTTGACAAGCATATAAACAATATTATATAAGAAGTCAAGAAAGAAAAGTGATGAATTATAAATTTAAAACAAAACCATATGCGCATCAATTAAAAGCGTTAGAAATGTCATGGAATAAGGAAATATTTGCTTATTTTATGGAAATGGGTACCGGTAAATCTAAAGTGCTTATAGATAATATTTCTATGCTTTATGATAAGGGTAAAATTAATGCTGCCTTAATTATAGCGCCAAAAGGTGTTTATAAAAATTGGTATGACTCTGAAATACCTACACATATGGTAGACCATATTGATAAAAAAGTGGTTTTATGGCAAGCATTAATTAATAAAACACAACAATCTAAATTAGACACATTATTTAAAACAGGAGTAGATTTACGTATATTAGTTATGAACGTTGAAGCTTTCTCAACTAAAAAGGGATTAGAATTTGCTAAAAAATTTTTAAATTGTAGTAGTGCAATGGTAGCAATAGATGAATCTACAACTATTAAAAATCCAGGAGCTAAAAGAACTAAAGCTATATTATCTTTGTCTAAAATGGCTAAATATAGAAGAATATTAACTGGATCACCTGTAACAAAATCACCGTTAGATCTGTATACTCAATGTTTTTTCTTAGATTCTTTTTTGTTAGACCATTCTTCTTATTATTCTTTTAGAACTAGATATGCTTTAATGAGAACAGCTAATTTTGGTGGTAGATCAGTACAAATAGTTGTTGGATACAGAAATTTAAGTGAATTATCAGAAAAATTAAAACCTTTTTCATATAGAGTATTAAAAGATGATTGTTTGGACCTACCTAAAAAGACTTTTATGAAAAGAATAGTACAATTAAGCTCTGATCAACTTAAAATATACGATCAAATGCGTAAAACTGCGCTTGCTACATTAAATGGTAAAATGATTACAACAGCTACAGCATTAACTCAATTAATGAGACTGCAGCAAATTACTTGCGGCCATTTTAAAGCTGATGATGGTACAACTCAAGATATTCCTAATAATCGTATAAGTGAATTAATTGATATACTGTACGAAATTGAAGGAAAAGTTGTTATTTGGGCCCATTGGCAAAGAGATGTTAATTTAATTATTAAGGAAGTTACTAAAGAATTTGGAGAAGGTTGTTGTGTTGATTATTATGGGCTTACACCTGAAGAAGATAGACAATCTAACATTAAAAAATTTCAAGAAGATGAAAAAGTAAGATTTTTTATAGGAACTACTCAAACTGGTGGTTATGGTATTACATTAACCGCAGCCAGTAATATGATTTACTATTCTAATGGTTACGATTTAGAAAAAAGAAAACAATCAGAGGCTCGAATAGATAGAATAGGTCAAACTAAACCAATGACTTATATTGATATTCTTGCAGAAGACACCATTGATGAAAAAATTGTGTTAGCTCTTCGTAAAAAAATTAATATTGCAACTCAAATCATGGGTGAAGAGTTAACTGATTGGATATAGGAAATTATGGGACTTACGCGTAACGCGCTCAAATTTTTGTAATTAACATAACGATAAGACTTGCCATGCCGGCAATTAACGTACCAACTGAAACTAATAAAATACTTTCTACTCTATTAATTTGATTTTCTAATTTTAAAATTTTATCGTGAGTTTGCTTTTGCATAATTCTGCAAAGTTTTTCGTGTGATTCTATTTTTTGTAATGCGTTATCTTTTGGCATGTTTACCTACCCAATAGCAAATTGGTTCAAGAACTTTTCTATATACTCTACCTAATAAGTGCACCTTGCCTCTCGCTTCTTGTCTAATATCAATAGTTCTATGAACTGCAATGTGTTCTAATGTTTTCTTTAATAGTTTATTTGTTTTAGATAGTCTTACTAATGGTAAAAATATTTTATGGTATCCTATTTGATATTCTGGTGCTAAGTTTTTAGATTGTCTTAGCCAAATTTTATTTCTAAATGATCCAAAGCCGTATGAGTCGTTCATCATAGTACAAACGATCTTGCCGCCACCGCCGCCACCGCCGCCGCCACCTTGATTTGAAGGTTCGCTAAATCCTGCATCAGAACTTACTTCTCCTACGTCAGGTGAACCTAAACCACTTTGTACACCTCCTTCTCCTCCTCCGTAAGGATCTCCTGATCCTTGTGGTGATTCAGTTGGCCCTGTATCTCGACCATCACCTCGTCCTCTGTCAGGTATTTCTTGAGGTGTTGGGCTTGGTGCGTCTCTTGTTTGACCTATTCCTGAATAAATATCCGAAAGTTCTTCTAGACCCTCTTTTCTTGCTTCTGCCGCTTCTTCTGCTGCTCTATCACCTTCATCAGTGCCTTCCATATCATAATCTATGGCTGTTTTATTTTTGTCTATCTGTTTTTCAAAATTTGATAAGTCCTTATACTTATCTACTAAATTAGTTACTTTTCCCATTATTTCATTGTATCCTTTAGTTCCTGTATAAGTTCCTTCTGCTATTTGATTTAATTCTGATTTTGTAAATCCATATTTTTCTGATAAAGTATTACCCACATCATTTTTTACATCTGCTGTTGACTGTTCAATACCTTTTCCAAATGTACTATCAACAGCATATCCAGCCATTGGTCCACCTGTAAGTCTACCTATGTCATCCATTCCATATTGTTCACCAAGTTTATCAGACATTTCAGAACGTCCACCTTCAGGTAAAGCTTGTAAAGCTGTTCCTAAAAAAGCACCTATAGGTCCAAATATACTCTTACCTAAATAATTAATTGCACCCGTTGCTAAAGTTTTACCAACATCTATTTGTGTTTCTCCAAAATCCACAATATTCTCAAATCCTTCTCTTACTTTACCACCTAATGCAACTAAGTTATCTGTTAATTCTCCAACTGCTTCTGTTCCTTTACCTTTAACATTTTCAAATGCAGAGTTTATTTGACTTCCTAATGTTGTGGCTGGTTCTGTAAAAGTCTGACCTAGTACTGCATTTTGATCAGCGATAGTTCTTGGTGTTTGATAAGGCACTCCTGTATTAGGATTGACACCATAAGGTGCGTCTAAAGCTCCTGACATATAATCCATGCTATCACCTGTGTCACCTAGCATTTCAGGTTTTCCTGCTGTAAGCGCTGGTTCTGAATCTAAAAAATTTTCTATATCTATTTCACTAGTATCCATTTTATTTAAAGTTGGACTTGCTAAAGTTTGTGGTTCGTAAGGATTTAAAATACTTGGAGGTGCTACTGCTGTAGTTACATCAGAATAATCTGGTGCTGTATCTATACCTGTGTAAGCAGGGTCTTGTGTAAATGCTTCTTTAACAGTCATAGTATCTATGTTTATAGGTGCGTCAATTCCAGCATCATCTTCTAGTTGATCTAAAAGATTACCTCCACCTCCACCGCCTGTAGTTATTGGTGCATCTGGTGCTTGTGCTACTGTAGTTGCAGGTATTGTTGCAGCGTCTGGTCCACCACCCGTGCCTTGTAAAAAATATTGATAAGCATCACTTACATATCTTGGATCTAGTGTTTGAACATAAGCTTCTGGTCCTAAAGCCATTGTAAAAGGACCTTCTTCTGTTTCTATACGTGATAAATAGTCTTGAGGTCCAAATGCACCACTAACATTTTGATTATTTCCTTGCAATGCATTTTTATATAAATCACTTAAAGATATTAAACCACCTAATCCTGATGTAGAAGTATTTCCTGAGTCTTCTCCTGGTCTAATTATAGCTGTTTTGTCAAATAATCCCATTACGATGTCATTCCCCTTTGTCTAAGTCTTATAGCTTTTTCTTCGTTAGAAAGCAACGCTTGTTCTGTCGGCGTCAAGCCAGTTTCCATAACATTAGTGCTTGGTAATACCTGTTGCATTAACGCTGGGTTTACATCTGGAGTTGGTGGTAAAGGCACTTGAGTTTGTCCTTTTAATTGCTCAGGCTGAGTATATTCTTCCATTTCAAAATCAAAATTATCATCTAAAGTAATTTTTTTTAATTCATTTCTTACTAAACGTAAACTAGCTAACAAACTATTAATTTGATTTTCTGTAATAAAGCCTCCTGAACCTTGTGCAAGTCCTACTCTTCCACCTTGATTAAAACTTTCACCTAAACCTAAGTCACCATATTCTCTTTGCAATGCTCTTAAGTCAGTTTGAGCAAGTCTAAATGCACTTGGGTCACCTAAATTTTTAGCTATCTCTCTAAATCTAGCTATAATTTCTTTAGATGGAAAGTAAGGATCGAATTTTCCTCTTTGCAATCTTCCAAAAGCATCCATACTTATTTGTCTATCTCTAAATTCTTTTCTTAAAGTTGGATTGTTAACTCCTAAAACATTTGCAGCGCTAATATTTTTAAACATTTCTCGTTGAACATTAAATCTTGCACGGTTTGAAGCTATATATCTATTTATAACATCGTCTTCATCAATTGGACCGCCTCTTAGTAATCCAAAGAAACCACCTGTAAATTCTCTTCTAGCATTTCTTATACCCGTTTGATATTGTGCAATCTTAAATCCCATTGCTCTTACTGGATCAACTTCAACAGGTCTTAAACCCATGAATCCAAGAATCTCATCCGGCATACCTAAAGTATCTCCTTCTAAAATTTGTCCCGTTCTGTTTGGAGTTTTAGTAAATCTTTGATAAATTCTTACACCTTGTTTGTAAGAAGGAGCTAGTGCTTCCATTAAATGAACAAATTGAATTTTTTTCTTATCTCCAAAAGCAGTTTGATCTGTATATAAAATTCTTCCATCTCTAGTTCTACCACCTCTTCCAACTATATCTCCTATAGCTTCTGTCCAAATAGATTCAGCTACAAAAGGAGAAGCTAATTCTACTACTGCATCATCTATACCTCTAGAAAAACCAGCTAAAACTGTTTCATCGTTTTGTGTGGCATCATTTATAGATAAAGCTAAATTTCTAAAAGGACGAGATACTAAATCGTATGCATTACTGTGACTAAAATCTATGTATTTTAATTCACCTGTATTGTCATCTTTAACAGGTACAAGCGTAGAATTTTTAGACCATTCAGGAACAAATTGTCTTAATGCTGCAATCTGTTCGTCAGTTACATCATAAGTCCATTTAGCCATTTCAACTGTAGCTGTTGGTACAACAGTTAAAGTTGTTGCCATACCTATTGCTCTTTGTACTCCAATGCCATACATTGGATTATTATTTTTAACTACTCGAGTAGTACCATCTTGTAATACTTCTGTAACCATAAGAGTTATATTACTACCTCTTATTTTTATACCTGATTGTGGTATGTGTTTTAATTCTTTTATTATTTGACTTCCAATATTTGAAGTAGTTCTAATTATTTCTGAAGGGAAAGACATGAAATTACCTACTGGTAATATTCTTGCAGTTCTTACAATGTCTCCAACGTATGCATAATTAGGTACAGTATTTCTTACAATGTCAGCAGCTTCTCTTTTTAAAGCATCGTCACTCATTTCTATACCAGCTTTGGCATAAGCTTTTCTTCTTCTAGACATTTCTACAAAATAATTTGTAATTTTCCAAAAATCATCTTCTGCTACATATTTACCTTGAAGCCATTTTGGGATAGCTTTGGCATAAGACATCATAGGATTTAATACAGCGTCTATGTTTGCTACATTGTCTCCAAACCCTGCAGTTTTAAATAGATTTTTCATATCACCTACTTGAACTTGTTGGTTAACGATACCTAATTCTACCATTTCCCTATATGCTTTTTCAAATTCAACATTTCTAGCACCTTTAAATACTCCTGAAATTTGAGCGCCTTCTTTAAAGGCATTTGCTAAATCTTTTGGATTAGTAAATAAAATACCATTAGCACCAGCAAAAGCACCAGCGCTCATAAAGTTTCTTATGTGAGTTGGAATAGATAAAACTGTTTTAGCTAATTGAGCTGCTCCTTTAGGAATTAATAAAAGATTTCTATATAACCAACTAGCTCCTTGCTCCACAACACTTGCTCCTTCTCTCCCTTTTGCAAAAGATGTAAGCCGAGTTTCTAGAAGATTATTAGCTAGCCCTAACCCATCTGCAATATCACTTGTTGTATATAAACCATCAAGCGGATTAACTATATCTTCACCTGCTACTTTTCCTAAACCTTTTAATTTATCCCCTACTCTAACAATATCTTTTGATTTTAAAACATAATTAGTACCAGCTTCTGCAGCTTCTCTAGACTCCCAGAAAGCTCCTCGTTCTCCATTAGCTTGTAGCTTTCTATTTGTTTCATATACTTCATCTAAAAATTTAGTTTGTCTACCAAGAGCTGATAGTTTAGTAATGGCATTAAAGATAGAAAGTCTAGGGTCTTTTACTTCACCAAATAATTCTCTAATAAATTTTGGTGGTTGACCTGTTTTTTCCATAACATCTTTTACAAACTTTCCACCAGGTGCATCTGCTAAAGTTTTTTTTACAAATTCTAAATTAGGAAGGTCTCCCGCTTTTCCAACTTTAAGTGCTTTATCCATAAGGTTATTTACTATTTGTCTTGCTTCTTGATAGTATTGCATACCATTTGGATCATACGGACCTACTCTATTTTTATCTTTTTTTGCAATCTGTGCTCTAAAAAAATTAATGGCATTAGCCATTGAGTCTCCAGCAGGTTTGTATCTATTAAAAATTCCCATAATAGGTTTATCTTCAAATATTCTATAAGTATTACCTACCATTTTTGAAACTCTGTCTTTTAAAATGTCTGTTAATTCACTTTTATTTTTACCTTGAGTTAAACCTATAAGCCTTGCAAATTCTGCTCTTGCTTCTTGTAAATTATTCATTATTTTTCCACTAGTTTCTCCAGTAACACCTAATGTTCTCATTTTATTCATTGCATTATCTACTTTTCTAGGGTCCAATAAACCTTTTGATATGTCTCCTTCAAATAATAAATCATTTAATTTTTTATAAAAATCTTTTTTTTCTTTTGGTCCTAATTTATCTAATACTTTTTGCATTTCAGGAAATGCTGCCTTTACAGATTGAGTTAAGTTTCTTACTATTCTATTAGCTTCAGCAATATCTCCAGATTTCATTCGTTCCATTACTTTTTGAGATTCAAATAATGATTTAGTAAGTTTTCCTTCAGGTGTTAACATTTGAGCTATTTTATTTACTGCTCTGTCAAATTTAGAATTACTATAAGCTAGTTCTTGACCGTGTTTTGCCAAAGCTTTACCACCTTTTGCAACAGCTCCAACAAAAGGAGTAATTAATAATCCTTCTGATGCAAACTTAAATCTATTCATTAACTTTCTAGTAGCGTCTTCTCTGCCTTCGCTATTTAATCTATCTAATTCTGTAGGTGCAGAGTCAAACATATCACCAAAAGATCCTATTTCTTCTACGTCAGCAACCATAGTTTCAGCTGCAGCTCCACCTGCAACACCTGCTGCAAATCTTACTTTGCCAGCGTTTTTATTAAGACTGTCTGCTCTCATGGCTTGCTTAACAGCGTTCTTACTATTAAGTCTAAATGATGTTCCTGCTTTTCTAGCGTCTAATGCTTTCTTTGCTAGTCTACTTCCTATTTTAAATCCAATGGTGCTTGGAACACCAATAGAAACTAATGCTTCGGTTAGTTTACCTGCTCCGTGTTGTTGTGCTAATTCATCAAATGGATTTATAAAATCAAATGCTTGCTCCACTTTACCTGCAAGATTAGTATCTAAGCCAAGGTCTATTAGTTCCGCTGCTAATGAAAATATTCCTTCAGGTACTTTAAATAAACCTGAGCCAATACCAGCAGCTCCTGCTACATACCAGGCTGTATCATTACCTTCTTCTTCAGAAATTAATGGGATAAATTCAGCCATCTAGCCCCCTATACTAACTTGTAGTCTCGGATATCTTCTTCCGTTAAAATACCTTCGCTTTTTTCTTGTTCTATAGCTTTTTGTTCATCTTGGTAAGGAGTAGAAGTCTCGGTAGAAGTTCCTGGAACAGCTGAAAAATCAATGCTGTCTACTGAATCAAATTCTAAAAAACCTAAAACACCATTTTGTTCAACTAACTGTTTAATTTTACCATCGTAAGGGTCATAAAAATATTTACCTATATCTTTTTTCATTTTAGGTAGCTGTTTTCTTTTTTGTTTCTCGTCGTTTAAATCAAATTCTATAATTCCACCTAATCTGTTGCCACCAACTTTTTGTCTTAAATCTTCTTCCATAGTTGCACGGTATGTAGCAAAACGTGTAGCTACTGGTCCAGACATACCTGCGTCAACAGCTTGGTCTAAGTATCTATTGAATAAAGTTGATTGTGGATTACTTTTAGCTCCTATCTGTTCCATTGCAAATTCTTGTTCAAGACCTATTTGTCCTGCAGTTTGTTCTAATTTACGGTCATAGTCTCTAGCTGCTCGCTGCGTTTTAAAATATTCTTCTGATGGTCCTTTAT
>Ga0209992_10001937_pt1 | contig 20178 bp, 21 predicted proteins | sample 2SBtaG_2_FD_182564 | JGI IMG/M metagenome (GOLD analysis project Ga0209992, IMG submission 182564) | Deep subsurface microbial communities from Kolumbo volcano to uncover new lineages of life (NeLLi) - 2SBTROV12_ACTIVE470 metaG (SPAdes)... | ecosystem: Environmental > Aquatic > Marine >... | reverse complement strand
CTCACACATTTGACATCGTCTTTGGTGATTGAGCCAAGGTCTTTGTCTTGTACTAATAAGCCACCGGTTACGCGTTTATAATCCAATGATGGTTGGGCTTTGGTTAGATCGCCACATTCAAGAGCACGGACATTTTGTTTGGCTGATAAAACTTCTTTAGCATCAGCATCAACGCTTGGTGCAATGATCACTTCAACGAATTGACGATCAATAATGGTTTGTGCGGTATCTTTGTCAAGATTGCGGTTAAAAGCAATAATACCGCCGAATGCTGATGTTGGATCGGTTTTAAAAGCATCATCATAAGCATCAAAAATATTACTGCGAACTGCCACACCACAAGGGTTAGCGTGTTTAACAATCACACAAGCAGGCTCATCAAAACTACGTACACATTCAAGTGCAGCATCAGCATCGGCCATGTTGTTAAACGACATTTCTTTGCCTTGGAATTGCGTGGAAGAGGCAACACAAGCCTCGGTAATATTGTTTTCTTTATAAAATGCAGCAGACTGGTGTGGGTTTTCACCGTAGCGCATTGATTGCGTTTTTTGAAATTGTAGGTTCATGGTGTTAGAGAAGCCATCTTCACCTTTGCCTAAGTAGTTAGCAATGGCGCCATCATACTGAGCGGTATGCTCAAACGTTTTAAGCGCTAGCTTGGTACGAGTCTCAAGTGATGTATCACCGTTTGTGTTGATTTCATCAATCACTGTTTGATAATCAGCCGCATCGACTACCACAGTAACAGATGCATGGTTTTTAGCGCTCGATCTAAGCATGGCTGGGCCGCCAATATCGATATTTTCAATGGCGTCTTCTAGTGTGCAATCAGGGTTGGCAATGGTTGCTTGGAAAGGGTAGAGGTTAACCACAACCAAGTCGATTGGGTTGATATCGTTATCACTCATGACTTCTTCATCAAGGCCACGACGCGCCAAAATACCGCCATGAATTTTTGGATTTAAAGTCTTAACACGACCGGCCATCATCTCAGGGAAGCCAGTGTAGTCTGATACTTCGACGACAGGAATGTTGTTATCAGCTAAGAGCTTGGCTGTACCACCGGTTGATAGAATTTCAATATTTTTTGCCGCTAGAGCCTTGGCAAGTTCAAGAACACCAGTTTTGTCAGAAACACTGATTAGAGCGCGTTGTATAGCCATTTTATTCCTTTGAGAGAAGTGTGATAATTACAAAAGGTAATTATAAAGTTTAAATTTTTTTAAAGTTTGTAAAGTTCGATTTTTTTCTTTAAAGTGCCACGATTCATGCCTAGGATTCTAGCAGCTTCACTTTGGTTTTTCTCAACCTTGTCTAAAACAAACTTAATGGTGGCTGATTCAGTTTCTTGTAAGACCATTTTGAATACGCCAGATGCTGATTCGCCTTTGAGTTGTTCAAAGTAGCGATCAAGTTTTGCATTAATACAAGCAGGTAAATCAGTGTTCACGAATTCAAAAATTCCTCAAGTAGTTGGTATTGCAGTTTGTGGTCGGTGATTTTATTCACTTTTTTCCAAAAGGATTGACCACTTTCTTTGTCAAGGTGAGTAGCATACCAAAAAATATGCTTTCTGGATAACTGAGTGCCTAATTTTTCACCATAAAAGGCATGAATTTGAGCAATATGATCCAAAATCGTTTGTTTTTTTACTTCAAGTGGGATTTGTGGTGCGATTTTGCCATTTTTTAAGAAATAATCAATTTCATGAATAATCCAAGGATTACCTTGGGTAGCTCTGCCTACCATCACGCCATCGGCTAATGTGTAATCAAGCACTTGCTTGGCTTTTTCAGCTGAGATGATATCGCCATTAGCAATCACCGGAATACCGACCTCTGATTTTACGATTTTGATGGTGTTGTATTCTGCCATGCCACTGTATTTGTCCTCACGTGTTCGACCATGAACACTGAGCATTTTAATGCCAGCATCTTGCGCTATTTTGGCAATGGTTGGGGCGTTTTTGTTGGTGATATTCCAACCTGTGCGCATTTTTAATGTCACAGGAATTTCAACCGCATCGACCACTGAATTAAGAATAGTTTTAATCAAGCCCTCATCTTGCATGAGCGCTGACCCTGCGGCTTTGTTGCATACTTTTTTGGCAGGGCAGCCCATATTAATATCAATAATATCAGCACCAAACTCAACTGCTTGCTGTGCTGAATGCGCTAACTCATCAGCTTGGGATCCAGCAATTTGAATACTAATAGGTGCCGGCTCACCAGTAAAATCAAGCCGATGTTTAGATTTGTTGGTATTGAGCAAGTGGTGTTGAATAACCACCATTTCAGAGGTGGTGAGTGCCGCACCTTGTGCACGGCAGATGGTTCTGAATGGCTTGTCACTGGTGCCTGCCATTGGTGCGAGAAACACCTGAGACTTTAAAGCATAATCACCAATTTGAACTGACACGGTTTATATTTTGGCGGCTTTTTTGGTTTTTTCTAGTAGGCGCTTTTGTTTGAGCTTAGATAGATGATCAACAAACAAAATACCATTTAAGTGATCAATTTCATGTTGAATGCAAACGCCCAAAAGCTCGTCTGCTTCTAGTTCAAAAGACTCACCTTGTTCATTAAGTGCACGCACTTTAATATGGTTAGCACGTTTAACACATTGGTAATAATCAGGCACTGAGAGACAGCCTTCTTCCCAGTCAATCTCGCCGTCTTTTTCAATAATTTCTGGGTTGATTAAACACAATGGCTGGTTTTTTTCTTCGGAAAGGTCAATCACAATAATGCGTTGATGATGATCAATCTGTGTGGCTGCCAGCCCGATACCAGGTGCGTCATACATGGTTTCGAACATGTCTTTAACCATTTTTCTAACTTCGTCATTAACTTGTTCAACCGGTTTGGCGACAGTTCGAAGGCGCGAATCAGGATAATGTAGAATTGATAATAACATGACTATATTATAGTGTCTTTTGCTTGATTAGAGGTCTTAGGGTAATCTTCGTTGTAATGTAGGCCACGGCTTTCAGCTCGAGAGATGGCTGATTTAACAATCAATTGAGCGGTTGCCACTAGATTTCTAAGCTCGATTAAATCACTTGAAATGAGGTAAAGACGATAATACTCATCCACTTCGTTTTGAATTTGTGTCAGACGCATTTGTGCAGAATTTAAGCGCTTATTGCTGCGCACAATGCCAACAAAGTTCCACATAATACGTCTAACTTCATCCCATAGATGCGTTACCATCACTTTTTCTTTAGATAGGCTTACTCTAGATGCGTCCCAGTTGTCAAAGTTTGGATATTGAGATGTTAGTGCTTGTTGATTAATGTGGTTGGCACAAGCTTTAGCAAAAACGACACACTCTAATAATGAATTACTGGCCATGCGATTAGCGCCGTGTATGCCAGCATGAGAAACTTCGCCAATGGCATATAGGTTATTAATATTGCTGTGCGCATTAATGTCGGTTTGAATACCGCCACAGGTGTAATGAGCAGCTGGCACAACTGGGATTGGATTTTGTGAAATATCAATACCAAAGGAGGCGCATTTTTCATTAATGGTAGGGAAGTGTGATTGAATCCAATCTTTGTCTTTGAATGAAATGTCTAAATACACACAGTCAAAACCATGAGTTTTCATTTCTGAATCAATGGCTCTAGCAACGATATCACGCGGCGCAAGCTCGGCCCGCTTGTCGTATTTTTGCATAAAGGCTTCACCCGTTGGCAAAATAAGCTTGGCGCCTTCACCACGCAAAGCTTCAGAAATCAAAAATGATTTGGCATGTGGATGGTACAAACAAGTCGGGTGAAATTGGGTAAATTCCATATTCGCAATACGACAACCACCACGATAAGCCATGGCAATACCATCACCAGTTGAGGTGTCTGGATTAGAGGTATAAAGATAAGCCTTTGAAGCGCCACCAGTCGCAATAATGGTTTTATGGGCGATGAAACTTTCAACCTCATTACTTGATTTGTTTAGAATGTAGGCGCCATAACAGTGTTGATCTTTGATGAGCAAGTCAATGGCAATAAAGTTTTCAAATAGAGTGACGTTCTTTTTCGCCCTTACACTATCGAGTAAATTGGTTTGAATAGACTGCCCAGTTTTATCAGCAACATGAGCAACACGTCGATTACTATGACCACCCTCAGTGGTTAAGTGATACTGATCTTGTTGTTGGGTAAAGACAACGCCGGCTTGTTCTAGAGATTTGATTGCAGATGGTGCTTGCTCAACCATAAAGCGTACAGCGGCTTCATCGCCTAAATCCACACCGGTTGATAAAGTATCTTTAATGTGTGATTCAAAATTATCGTTTTTATCCAGCACGGCTGATATGCCACCTTGTGCATAGTAAGAGCTACTTTCTAGAACTTTGTCTTTGGCAATTAGAGCAACGGAAAAATCGTCAGACAGTTGTAGAGCGCTCATTAATCCAGCACTACCCGTGCCAATAATAAGAACATCAAAGTGGTGTTGTGTTGACATTGTTAAATAGCGCTATGAAGTTTAGCTAGATTTTTGGCTTAACCATTAAGATGAGCTTTGGCAATAAAGTCAGGTTAGCTAATAAAGCGCTTAGCATTGCAATGGCAGTGAATACGCCAAAATAAATACTTGGAATAAAGTTAGATAAAGCCAAGATTAAGAAGCCTAATGTCACCGTAATAGAAGTATAAAACATTGCCAAACCAATTGACCCATGTGAGCGATACATGGTGGCCATGTAGTTCCCGTCTTTTTGGAACTCTGCCTTAAAGCGATGAATATAGTGAATAGCGTTATCAACGCCGATACCAATGGCAATAGCAGAAATAGTAATGGTCATTAAATCGAGCGGGATGTTCATCAGCCCCATAATGCCAAGAATAAATAGCGAAGGCAACGTATTAGGAATTATCGCCAAAATAGACAAACTGATTGATTTAAATACAAACAAGAACATGATAAAAATCATCACAAAGACCACGGCGATGGTTTTGATTTGTGAATCAAACAAGCTTTGCAACATGTTGTTGTACAACACTAGCATGCCAGTCGTGTGAAAGCTGCCTTCTCTAAAACCAAACTCTTTTGAAATGTGTTGTTCGATATTGTTAATCAGCTCACCACGTTTAAGATCTTTATTGGTTTCACGGATGCGGATTACCATACGCAATTGACCATTATCCTCATTAATATAAGGATCTAATACGTGTGCCCTAGCACTATCTGGGATTTGCCCTCTAACGATATTTAAGAAAAACCCGTTAAGCGCTTGACCGTCATTTGCTTGGGTTAATATTTGCATTAAGGTGTCAATTGAAAGCACCTTGCCGGTTTCATCTAAACTATCTAAATAAGTGTGAATTTTATGAACATCGATGCGTAGATCTTCGTCATACCAGTAGTCTTCAGCTAAATCATCAAAGACAATTTCTAGTGGGATAGTGCCACCGAGTTTTTCATCAATTAAGGTGAGCCCTTGGTTGATTTCGGTACTCTCTTTAAAGTAATCAATAAAACGATTTTCGACACTAAGTTTGCTAATACCAATACCGGCCGCACCAACAAATAACACCAATACGACCAATAAGTGATTACCAAATCGTTCGGTAAATTTGGCTAAACCATGAGTGACGCCTAGTTCGGTTTTGAATTTTGACACTTTGGCTTTCGGTAAAAAGCTCATGATAATTGGGAAGGCTAAAAATGAAAGCACTAAGGCAATGGTAACACCGATTGACATCATCCAGCCAAAATCAATCACAGGTCTAATGCCACTAATGAGTAGTGATGCAAAAGCAGCAATGGTGGTGAGTGTGGTGAACAAGCAAGGTTTTAGCATTTGCTCTAATGTATTTTTAATCAGTTGATGGTATTCAAGGTCTGGGTCATTTTGTGCAAGCTCTCGATAGCGTACTACCAAGTGAATGGTGACTGAAAGTGTCATGACCAACAGTAGCGAGAAGAAGTTAGATGATATAACAGTTACTTTCCAGCCTAAAAAGGCCAAAATACCGGTCATTGTTAAAGCGCCAGTAATACTAATGCCGATTGGCATTAACACCCAACGAACACCTTTGAAAATAAGTGCTAGAATTAGTGTCATGAGGCCAATGACTGCCAAACTAAAGACAATTAAATCACTACTGATGTAGCCAATAATGTCGGTTGTGATCATCGGCAGACCGCCTAAGAATAAACTGGCTTTATCTCGATACCGGTCAATCGTAGTACGAATAGTCGCAATGGTTTCGGCTTGTAAATCACTTTGTGTGGTAGCATCTTTGAGCACTTGTTTTTCAATGCTTTTTAGTTTGGCTAACTCTTCCTTAGAGAGCTCGTTAGCCGCTCTTTTGATGCGCATAGAATCACGAGTTTGACGTCTCTCATCGAAGCGTTTATTGCCCTTTAGCGATACTAAAATAGCCGTGGTTTTTCCGTCTTTGCTGACCAAGTTATCGCCATATAAAGGCGAAGATTTAAACTCTTTATTAGCAAGCAAGAGATTAGCATTGCCGTTGTCAATAGACACACCATCAGAGGATAAATCTGTGAGCGATAGGGGTGGTGAACGGAATAATGGCACATCTAAAATTGTGGTGACCGACTTAACTTGGTCAATGGCTTTTAAGTCTTTTCTAAAGTTGGCTAAATGTTTAATTTGCGCCGGATCTAGCAGATTGTCCTCGACTTGATAGCTAATGACTAAATAATCATCAGAACCATAATCTTTTTTTATGCTTTGATAGTAACGAAGGTTGTTGTCGCCTTCTAGTACTAATGAATCTGAAGAAGCATCAAGCTGAAAATCAGGAATTTGCGCAATGAAAAAACCAGCAACGAGTAACAATAAAACAATGCTATCGCCAGATTTTTTTAAAACCAAGTCGTAAAAATGCTTCATATGTTTTGCTTAAAACTTAAAACTTTCCGCTGCTTCTAAACCTTGCATGGTATCTAGGTGAGTCTCGAATAAAGATTGAGTATCCCACTTGTGCTCACTGATACGAGTAATGAGTTTTGCTTGCATGGCATTACCTGTGCCTTCAACCACAAAAATACGGCCACCGACATTTAGTAAGTGGAAATAACGACCTGTGATTTTTGGTACGGCTGCGCCAACAATAACCACATCAAAAAAGTCATTTGAATTCCAGCCTTTAGAAGCGTCGCCCACTTCAAGTTGAACATTGTCGATGTTAAGTGCGTTTAATTTCTCTTGGGCACTATAACTAAGTTCTTCATCAATTTCAATACTGGTGATTGACTTGCATAATTTTGAAACTACCGCTGTTAAATAACCACTGCCGGTACCTACTTCTAGTACAGCTTCGTCTTTTTTAATATTTAGTGCATCCAATAGGCGGCCTTCAATTTTAGGGCTAAGCATTTTTGCTTTATTACTCAGTGGAATTTCAATATCAGCAAACGCTAGGTTTTGATATTTTTCAGGCACAAAGCTTTCTCTTGGCGTGTCTTTAAGTGCATTATTGGCGATGTAATTTAAACCACCCCATGGTCTAATTTGTTGATCAATTGTGTTGCTTCTTGCTTGTGTTGTATCCATGCTGTGTTCCTATTTCTTTTTTGGTGGTAATAAATCAGTGATGGTGCCTTCAGCCATTTCGGTAGCAAAAGCGGTTGTTTCAGAGAGTGTTGGGTGTGCGTGAATGGTGAGTGCAATATCGCTCATATCACAGCCCATTTCGATGGCAAGTGTTGCTTCTGCAATGAGCTCACCGGCATTCGTGCCGCAAATGCCCATACCTAATATGCGACCTGTTTTTGCTTCAAATAACGCTTTAGACATGCCTTCGTTACGGCCAATACTTAAGCTTCGACCGGAGGCGGCCCAAGGGAATACGCCTTTTTCATAAGCAACCCCTTCTGTTTTAAGTTCTTTTTCAGTTTTGCCTGTCCAAGCGACTTCAGGGTCAGTGTAGGCAACTGATGGAATGGTGAGCGCATCAAAGCCAGATTTGTGCCCACAGATCACTTCTGCAGCTACTTTTGCCTCATGTACTGCTTTGTGTGCCAACATTGGTTGGCCAACGATATCGCCAATGGCAAAAATATGATTAATATTGGTGCGCATTTGTTTGTCAACAGGAATAAAACCCCATTCATTGACTTCTACACCAGCTTTATCAGCATCAATTAGTTGTCCATTTGGCGAACGACCAATAGAGACTAACACTTTATCAAAGGTATCGGATTCCGGTGCTTTTTTGCCTTCGAAATCAACCTTGATGCCTTTGTCAGTTGCTTCCATTTTGGCAACTTTGGTATCCAGATAAATGTCTTTATATTGTTTTTTGATGCGCCTAGCCAACGGCGTAACCACGTCTTTATCGGCGCTTGCAATTAGTTGATCGGATAATTCAACCACGGTAATTTCACTACCAAGTGCATTGTATACAGTGGCCATTTCTAAACCGATAATACCACCACCGACAATCAGTAGTCGTTTTGGCACATCGCTTAATTCGAGCGCATCGGTAGAATCCATGACTCGTGGATCATCAAAAGGAAAGGCTGGAATTTTGGTAACACGTGAGCCTGCTGCAATAATACATTGCTCAAACTCAATCACTTCATCTGAGTCATCAATAGCGATTTGATTGGCCGAGATAAATTTACCATAGCCTGTGACGACTTGTACATTTCTGGCTTTAGCCAAGGCTTTAATACCACCAGTTAGTTTGCTAACAATGTTTTCTTTATTGGCACGTACACCATCAATATCAATTTTAGCTTCACCAAAAGAAACACCAAGATGTGGTGCTTCGGCTGCTTCATTAATAACTTCGGCGGTATGAAGTAAGGCTTTTGAAGGAATACAGCCGACATTTAAACAAACACCGCCTAAATTTTCATAGCGTTCGATTAGTACGACTTCTTTGCCTAAATCAGCTGCACGAAAAGCAGCGGTGTAACCACCAGGGCCTGAACCAATAACAACAACTTGCGTTTTAATCATAAAAGGATCTCTCTAATATCTTGCAAGATTGAATTTAAATCTGCCATAAATCGACCGCCTTGGGCGCCATCAATGACACGATGGTCATAGGACAAAGCCAGTGGCAACATTAATGTTGGCACAAAGTTCTTGCCATCCCAGATTGGTTTGGTTTGTGAACGAGACACACCCAAAATTGCTACTTCTGGTGCGTTAACAATTGGGGTGAATTGCGTACCACCAATGCCACCCAAACTTGAAATAGTAAAACCAGCACCTTGCATATCGCCTGGTTTGAGTTTGCCATCACGAGCTTTTGCAGAAGTCTCAGCTAGTTCAGTGGCTAAGTCACTAAGTGTTTTTTGATCAACATCACGAATCACCGGTACCACCAAGCCGTTTGGTGTATCCATAGCAATACCGAGATTGAAATATTTTTTAATGATTAAATTTTCACCAGATTCATCCAATGCAGAGTTAAAGCGTGGATGTTGTTTTAATGCTTGAATGGTAGCCTTCATGATAAATACTAGTGGCGTTAATTTCACCCCTTTGGCTTTTTGCTCTTGTCTGAAAGCTTCCATTTGGTCAATATTAACTTCGTCAAATTGGGTGACATGCGGAATATTAAGCCAACAAGCACTTAGGTGTTTACCTGAAAGTTTGTTGATTCTAGAAAGTGGTTGAAGCTCAGTTTCGCCAAATTTAGAGAAATCGATAACTGGCACCTTAGGAATCGCACTACCTGTGCCACCTGAAGTAATAATTTGTTTAACGTAGCCTTTAAGGTCTGTATCTAAAACACGGCCTTTTTGCCCAGTGCCTGTGACTTTAGATAGATCAACACCGAGCTCTCTTGCGAGTTTTCGAATTGAAGGCGAGGCATGAGAATCGCCAGCAGGTACATTAGAAACAGATTCGTTAGTACTTGGTGCAGGCGCTGCTACTGGCGCTGGTTTAGTTGCTACTGGTGCGCTAGGTGCTTGCTCTACAACTGTCTTAGTTTCGGTGTTACCACTACTTTGCATTTCAAGAATTAAATCGCCTAGGCTTATTTTGTCACCCAAGCTAACATTAATACTACTGACAGTACCTGCAGTTGGTGTTGGTATTTCCATTGAGGCTTTATCACTTTCAAGGGTGATAATTGAATCTTCTTCGTTAAGTTCATCGCCAACGTTGACTAAAATTTCAATCACTTCTACTTCGTCAAAATCACCAATATCGGGCACGATGACAGGCACTATTTTTGTTGTTGTTTCTTCTTTGGTTTCACCAGGCTCTTCTTCTTTAGTGACGCTTTCTTCAGATTCTTGGGTGCTTTCTAGGCTGATTATTGAATCACCTTGTTTGATTTTGTCGCCAATATTGACATTAATTTGTGAAACTGTGCCTGCTGATGGGCAGGGGATTTCCATTGAGGCTTTATCACTTTCAAGAGTTATTATGCTGTCATCTGCTTCGATTGTGTCGCCAACAGATACTAAAATCTCAATAACTTCTACTTCGTCAAAATCACCAATATCGGGAAGTTCAATGTTTTTAAGGATTGACATGGTTGGTATATTAATACAATTTTAAAGATGATAATTATCGCAAAAATAGTTGATAAAAGGGGATAAATGTTAAAATGTTTTACGCGCTCAGACGGTATGATAAAAAGTTAAAAATTCATCCGATTATTCAAGGTATTAAAATCTATGCAAGTTGCGTTGTCAATTAAAGGTTTGCAAAAAACTTACACCAATCAGTTAGAAGCACTGAAGGGTATTGATTTGCAAGTTGAACAAGGAGACTTTTTTGCACTTTTGGGTAGTAATGGTGCAGGCAAAACTACCGCTATTGGTATTGTTTGTGGGTTGTTGAACAAAACTGCAGGTGATATTGAAGTTTTAGGGCTTGATCAAAACACTCGTGGGAATGAGATTAAACGCTTAATTGGGCTAATGCCACAAGAGTTTAACTTTAATCCATTTGAGCCGATTGAAGAAATTTTAATCAACCAAGCAGGCTATCACGGTATTAGTCGTTCAGCTTCTAGAGCACAAGCAGAAATATTATTAAAAAGAATGCAATTGTGGGATAAGCGTTTTGATATGGCAAAGTCGTTATCAGGCGGTATGAAACGCCGTTTAATGTTAGCCAGAGCACTCATACATCAACCAAAAATTTTGATTTTAGATGAGCCTACAGCCGGTGTTGATGTTGAGATTCGTCGCTCCATGTGGACATATCTTAAAGAGTTAAATCGTGAAGGAATGACCATTATTCTGACCACGCACTATTTAGAAGAGGCCGAATCTTTGTGTCGTAATATTGCTATTTTGAATGAAGGCGAGGTGGTTGAGCAAACCAGTATGAAAAAGCTACTTTCTAAAGTAGCGCATCAAGTCATTATTTTAGAAAGTGTGAGTAGCCTACCTGAGCAAATTAAAGAGGACGGCTTTGAATGCGAGAGATTAGATGACTATTCTTTGCAAGTGGTGCTTGATTCGGATAACAATATTACTAATGTTTTGCAAAATTTAGCCAAACAGGGTGTTAGTGTGGATCATGTGCGTAGCGCACAAAATCGTCTAGAAACCTTGTTTTTGCGTTTGACTCAAAAACAACAATCGGAGCAACATTAAATGTGGATTGCTTATAAAACCATTGTCATTAAGGAAGTTTTGCGATTTTCTCGTATTTGGGTGCAAACTATTTTCCCGCCAATTATCACCACGTCGCTTTATTTGCTAATTTTTGGCGGCTTGATGGGTGAGCGTATTGGGCAAATGCAAGGGATTGATTATTTACAATATATTATTCCCGGCATTATTTTAATGACAGTCATTACCAACTCTTATGCCAATACTGTGTCGTCATTTTTCTTGGCAAAATTTAACCACAGTATTGAAGAGTTGTTGGTAGCACCAGTGCCATATTGGGTGATATTATTGGGTTATATTTCAGGTGGTGTTGCGCGAGGCTTTATTGTGGGTTTGGGCGTGTTTATTGCAGTTTCATTCTTTGTTGAGTTTACGATTGATAGTTTATTTATCACATTCATGACATTTTTATTAACCGCTATTTTGTTTTCATTGGCAGGTTTTATTAATGCAATTTTTGCACAATCATTCGACGACATATCAATTGTGCCGACCTTTATCTTGATGCCAATGACTTATCTTGGCGGTATGTTTTATAGCATCGATATCTTGCCGCAGTTTTGGCAAGACGTTAGTAAATTTAATCCAATTTACTATATGGTTGACAGCTTTAGATTGGGTTTTTTAGGGGTGAGCACTTCTGATTTTTGGACATCAATGAGCGTCTTGCTAGTGATGATTGCCGTGTTGACAACTGTGTCTTTTTATTTATTAAAAAAAGGCGTTAATATTAAGACTTAATTACACTTTCTTCGCCAGATAATATTCTTTGAATATTGCTTCTGTGGGTAAAGAAAATCCAGATACAAATGATACCAATGACATAGGTGGCTTCAAAGTTGCCAGTTAACCAATAAAAATAAAATGGGGTTAGTAAAGTGGCAATAAGTGCTGAAAGTGATGATATTTTTAACACCTTAGCAACAAACAACCAAGTGATTGCAAAACTCAAGCCCACTAAATAATTAAGTGCTAACAAAGTGCCAATAAACGTTGCCACACCTTTGCCACCTTTAAAGCCAAAAAATATTGGATAAACGTGGCCTAAAAAAGCTGCCATAGCAACAAAGGCTAACTCCAATAGCCCAATATTTAGATATTGGGCTATTAATACTGGAATAACACCTTTTAAGCCATCGCCAATTAAAACGATTGCCGCTGCTTTTTTACCACCAATACGAAGCACATTAGTCGCACCAGGATTGTTGGATCCTTGTGTTCTTGGGTCAGGCAGATTTAAAATTTTACAAACAATGATTGCTGCCGAAATAGATCCAATAAGATAAGCGAAAATAACGAGTGTTAGTAACATATAATTCCAACTTTAAATTTTCAACTTTTGATTTAAGCATGGATATCGTATTTATACAAGGTTTAAAAATTGATACAGTTATTGGTATTTACGACTGGGAAAGACAGATTCGCCAAGATGTGGTGCTTGATATTGAGATGGATTTCGATATAAAGCCTGCCAGCAAGACTGATCATATTGACCAAACATTAGACTATAAGGCAGTATCAAAACGATTAATTAGTTTTGTTAAAAGTAGTGAATTTCAGTTGGTAGAAACACTCGCTGAGAAAATTTGCGAAATTATTCTTGATGAGTTTGGCGTTGAAAAGGTTAAATTAACATTGAATAAAGGTGAAGCGGTCACGGGCGCACAAGGTGTTGGCGTTATTATTAATCGCACTAAAAATGGCTGATATTCATATTAACATTGGTTCTAATCAAAATCGCGAGAAAAACATAGCGAACGCGATTGATATGCTAAAGTTTAATTTTTCCAATATTAAAATTTCTGATATTTATAGCTCACCTGCACAAGGGTTCAAGGGAGATGACTTTTACAATGTTGGTGTTAACGCAACAACAAGTTTAAATATTGTTGATACAAGTAATGTGCTTAAAAATATAGAGGATAAGATTGGTAGAGATAGAAGCCAGCCAAAATTTTCTTCTAGAGAGATTGATTTAGATTTGGTACTGTATGATGATGTTATTGATCAAGAAGCCAACTTGCCAAGAGATGATATTCTCAAATACGCTTTTGTTCTAGCACCTTTAGCACAGCTAAAGGCTAATTCAATTCATCCAATTGAGAAACAAACTTATCAAGTGTTATGGCAAAGATTTCAATCTGATAACGAATACCAATTAACGCAGTATAATATTAGTCAAGTTCTTTAATAATGGCGAGAAAATCATGAAAAAAATCCTTTCTTTTGTTGCGATTTGTTTGACTGTTATTTACACCAATTTGGCCACTGCCAATTATGTTGCCGGTGAAGATTATGTGGTTTTAGATAAGCCTGTTAAAACAGTAACGGGCGATAAGGTAGAAGTTCGAGAGTTGTTTTGGTATTACTGCCCACATTGCTTTAATGTAGAGCCTTTGGTTGAAAACTGGCTAAAAAAATTACCCGATTCTGCTAAATTTATTCGTCAACCTGCGGTTTTCTCTGATCGTTGGGTCAATGGCGCCATCTTTTATTATGTACTTGAGCAGCTGAATGAGGTTGATAGACTTCATGGTAAATTATTCGATGCGATTCATTTACACAAAATTCCTTTTGTTGACAATGAAGATTTTATTAACTGGCTGGTTGATAATGGCGTAGATAAGGATAAAGCTAATAACGCTTTTAAATCATTTTCGGTGAGAATCAAGCTAAACAAATCAAAACTTAATACGGTTAAGTATAAAACCAGCGGCGTCCCAACTTTTATTGTCAATGGTAAATATTGGGTGGATTCTAAGCATGCTGGCGGTGAAAAGCGTTTGTTTAAGGTAGTGGATTACTTGATTCAAAAAGAATCTCAGTAATCTTGGCGTGCTAGACTCTGTTTTAGTTTTATCTGGTCTTGATCCTTGTGGCGGGGCAGGCATTAGTGCTGATATTGAAACCATTAATCAGTTTGGTGTAACCCCACTGCCGATTGTTACAACACTGACAACGCAAAATACCCAATCAGTCAAATCAATACAAGCGGTTGATGAAAAACTCATTGCTGATCAGTTTAACCACCTTAAAGAAGACATAGACTTTTCAGTGGTGAAAATCGGCTTATTGTCATCTGAATCTCAAATTCAAACCATTGCTGATTTGTTAAAAATAGGTGAAACATTAACAGTTGTACTTGATCCTATTGTGAGCGCTAGCACTGATCAACAGCTATTAGATAGCCAAGCACTACAAAGCCTGAAGCAAGAATTACTACCCATGGTAAACGTATTAACGCCAAATGTTGCCGAACTAAAAGCCTTATCGTCAATAGACGATGAGCAGCAAGCCATTGAATCTCTGCCTTGTGAGTGGGTGCTGCTGACTACTACGGATACATCAGACAATGAGATAGAACACCGCTTATACCAACAAGGCCAATGTATTAAGCGCTTTACTTACGTTAAATTGCCTGGCAACTATCATGGTTCTGGCTGTACATTATCAAGTGCGATTAGTGCGTTATTGGCATCCGGTGTTGATGTAGAGATTGCATGTAAACGCGCATTAGACTACACTTACCAAAGCCTGTTAAATGCAAAGAGTATAGGTAAAATGCAATATCATCCTAATCGAGAATTACCCAAATAATGAGTTTTATTAATCACTGGCTGCGCTCTGACATTCAAGCAATTAATGCTTATCATGTGCCTGCGTCTGATGATATGGTTAAGCTTGATGCAATGGAATCTCCATTTCCTTTACCAGATGAGCTGATTGGCCAATATTTGGCTTATCTAGCTGATGCTGAGCTCAATCGATATCCCAACCCAAGCGCTGATGAGTTGCAACAAACATTGCGCGAATTGATGGGTATTCCAGCCGATTTCGGCGTGTTGTTGGGCAATGGTTCTGATGAGTTAATTCAGCTATTGGCTTTAGCGTGTGATAGTGGAGACACTATCTTAAGTATTGAGCCAAGTTTTGTTATGTATGAGATGATTGCAAAATTCACGCGCCTAAATTACCAAGGCGTTAATTTAGATGATCATTTTGAGATTGATTTATCGGCAACGTTGTCAGCCATAGACACACACAAACCAAAACTTATTTTTATCGCCTATCCGAATAATCCGACTGGTAATGCCTTTGATCGTTCGTCAATTGAGGCAATTATCACCTCAACTGAGGCAATGGTTGTATTAGATGAGGCTTACTACGCCTATGCAGATGACAGCTTTTTGATGGACATTGCCAAGTATCCAAACTTAGTACTGCTTAGAACGGTTTCTAAAATCGGTTTTGCAGGGTTGCGTTTAGGTTTATTAGTTGGTGCCAAAGACACGGTGAGCGAACTAGATAAGTTAAGATTACCGTATAATATCAACACTTTAACTCAGGTGAGTGCGAATTTCTTATTACAAGAAAAAGATGAAATTGATAAAAATGCCAAAATAATTATTAACGAACGCGCTAATTTATCGGCAGCACTTAGCGCTATCGATGGCTTAGACGTTTATCCTTCTCAGGCGAACTTTATTTTGTTTAAAGCACCGGGTGCTAACGCATTGTTCGAAGCACTAAAGACCCAAGGTGTATTAATTAAAAACTTAAGCAGTGCGCCAAATTTGGATGGCTGTTTGCGTGTGACGGTTGGCAGTATGGAAGAAAATGCTTTGTTTGTCAGTATTGTGAAAGACCATTATGGTTAATCAAAAAGACTTAGCAAATTACTGTGCTGATTATCTGAATGTTGATCAGTTTGATGATTATTGTCCGAATGGTTTGCAGATCGAAGGACGTGCAGAAATTACCAATATCATCTCTGGTGTTAGTGCAAATTTAGATTTAATTGAACGCGCGATTGATTCGAGGGCCGATGCTTTATTTGTACATCACGGTTTTTTTTGGAAAAATGAAGAAGCCAATATTGTTGGTATAAAGCGCAAGAGAATTGCACAACTGCTTGCCAATAATATTAATTTATTTGCTTATCATTTGCCATTGGATGCGCATACTAAAGTGGGCAACAACATTGAACTGGCAAAAAAATTGGGCATTCAAAATCCAACACCAATTGGCGATACCTTAGTATGGCAAGGTGAAATCAACACAACGTTGGTAGATTTTTCACAAACTATTGAGCAAGCGTTGGATAGAGCGCCATTGGTATTTGGCGATGACAACAAACAACTCAAACGCATCACCTGGTGTACGGGTGGCGCACAAAGCTATATTGGGCACGGTATTGCAGCGGAGGCAGATGTTTTTTTAACCGGTGAAATCTCTGAGCAAATCCCAGCCATTGCCAAAGAAAATAACATTGCTTTTATTTCAGCAGGGCATCATGCAACGGAGCGTTATGGCGTGCAGGCTTTATGCCAACATTTGAGCGATAAATTTGATCTTAAGCATCAATTTATCGACATTGACAATCAAGTATAATAACTGAGTTTTTTAATTTTCAATTTTTACACTTATGAGCAAGACATATGACGTTGCCGTTGTTGGTGCAACAGGTGCTGTGGGCGAAACCATTCTTTCGATTTTAGAACAGCGTAATTTTCCAATTAATAATTTATACCCCTTAGCGAGTGCTAATTCTGCCGGTAAGAAAGTGCTGTGCCAAGGTAAAAGCTGGACAGTGCAAGATTTAGACACGTTTGATTTTTCTCAAGCTCAGGTTGGTTTGTTTTCAGCAGGTGGCAATATTTCTGAAAAATATGCACCGATTGCAGCTGAGGCAGGCTGTGTGGTGATAGACAATACCGCGCATTTTCGTCGTGATGAAGATATTCCTTTAGTGGTGCCAGAGGTTAACCCACATGCCATTGCAGGATACACACAGCGCAATATTATTGCCAACCCTAATTGTTCAACCATTCAAATGTTGGTGGCATTGAAGCCAATTTATGATGCAGTGGGTATCGAGCGTATTAACGTGGCCACTTATCAGGCAGTATCAGGCTCTGGTAAAGAGGCCATTACTGAGTTGACTGATCAAACTGCAAAGCTACTTAATGGTCAGGAGATTGATGTAGAGGTTTATCCAAAACAAATCGCTTTTAATGTGATTCCGCATATTGATGTGTTTCAAGACAATGGTTACACCAAAGAAGAAATGAAGATGGTGTGGGAGACGCAAAAGATTTTTGAAGATGAGAATATTTTGGTTAATCCGACAGCAGTACGTGTGCCGGTAATTTACGGCCATTCTGAAGCCATTAACATTGAAACTAAAAAGAAAATTACAGCGGCTGAAGCAAGTGAAATACTGTCAAACGCAAATGGCGTTACCGTTATGGATAAGCGCGAAGATGCTGGCTATGCCACCCCATTTGTAGAAGCAACTAACCATGACGATACATTTGTAAGCCGTATTCGTGAAGACATCTCTCACGAGAAAGGCCTAAACCTGTGGGTAGTTTCTGATAATATTCGTAAAGGAGCAGCACTCAACACGATTCAAATTGCTGAAATTTTAATTGAAGAATATTTATAAAAAATAAAATATGATTAAAGTATCAAGAAAAACCAACGAAACAGACATTGATGTCGAGCTAAATTTGTATGGCACTGGCCAGGCAAATATCGATACCGGCGTGCCTTTTTTAGACCATATGTTGGATCAGATTGCTCGCCACGGTTTAATGGATTTAAATATTAAATGTGACGGTGATACCGAGATCGATGATCACCACAGTGTTGAAGATATTGGCATTACCCTGGGCCAGGCTTTCACTCAAGCAGTGGGTGATAAAAAAGGCTTTACTCGTTATGGACACGCGTATGTTCCATTGGATGAGGCTTTGTCACGTGTGGTGTTAGATCTATCTGGTCGTCCTGGTTTAGAACTTAATGCAAACTTTACGCGTGCGATGATTGGTACTTTTGATGTTGATCTTATTGGTGAATTTTTCCAAGGATTTGTTAATCACGCTTTGGTTACTCTGCACATTGACAACCTTAGAGGTGTTAATTCTCATCACCAAGCTGAGACTATCTTTAAGGCTTTTGGTAGAGCGTTACGCATGGCAGTAACACCAGATGAACGCCAAGCTGGTGTTATCCCATCGACCAAAGGTAGCTTATAAATTATGGCCATAGCCATTGTTGACTATGGCATGGGCAACGTACGTTCAGTGCAAAAAGCCATTGAACACGTTGCACCTAATGACCAAGTCTTTCTTACTGATGACGCAACGCTAATTAACGAAGCCGATCGTGTGGTGTTTCCTGGTCAAGGGGCAATGGGTGCTTGTATGCAAGCACTTAATGAACATGGTTTGGTTGATGTTATTAAACAAGCAGCTCATGAAAAACCTTTCTTAGGTATCTGCTTAGGATTACAGCTTTTATTTGATCATTCTGAGGAAAATGGTGGTACTGAGGGGTTGGCTATTCTCCCAGGTGACGTTGTTCATTTTCCTAAAAGTGAGTTAAAAATCCCACATATGGGTTGGAATATGGTCAAACAAGTATCAGACCACCCACTTTGGCATAATATCGAAGACAATTCTCGTTTTTATAGTGTGCATAGTTATTACGTGAAGGAAGGCGATTCATCAGTCGTATCAGGTGCCACCAATTACGGCATTGACTTTACCTGTGCCATTGCAAAAGACAATATGTTTGCAGTGCAGTTCCATCCGGAAAAATCACAGCATGACGGGTTACAACTACTCACCAATTTTGTTAATTGGAAGACTTAGCCTAACAACTGTTTAACACAGCTCATGGTGTTAGCGTGGTAGCCACTACCAAAAATATTCAAATGATTTAAATAGTGATACAGCATATAAAGCGGCTTTCTTTCATTAAATCCACGCTCTAGCGGATAGGCCTCGTTGTAGCTTTGATAAAAATCATTATCAAACCCGCCAAACATAAAAGTTAACGCAAAGTCGATTTCTCGATGGCCATAATAGCTAGCAGTGTCGATAAAATAAGGGTGTTTGTTTCCACTTAATACATTGCCAGACCACAAATCACCATGCAGTAATGCAGGCTTAATATCTTTACTTAAAAGATTGGGTAGTTTGGATTTAATATCAAGTAATTGTTGATAATCTGTTGGGGTGATTAATCCATTTTTATTGGCTAATTCAATTTGGTGTAATAGTCGGTATTGCCAATAAAAATCAGCCCAACTATCCATATTTTGGCCAACCCCATTGATTTGTGAAGTTTGTCCGATTTTGTTATCAAACTCAAACCCAAAATAGTCACTGGTGTTTTGGTGAAGTTTAGCGAGCGCTAAACCCATCTGTGATTGCATATTGGGATTATGTGAGACATCAATCCATTCTAATATCAAACAGTGTTCACAACTACCAAGTACGGCTGGCGTGTGAATGGTTTTTCCTAAAAGGATTAACTCGTTCCCTTCATTGATTAATTGTTTATTAGGGTTTGACTGATATTTAATGAATGCCAAACTACCATCAGATAACGTTACTTGATAAGCAGAAAATAACCCTGTACTAACTGATTGTTTATTAATAACACCCAAGCCTAGGTGTTGCTCAATATGTGCTTCAATTGACATTGAATTTAAGCGCTAGATTGTTTTTCTAAACAGCGAATATAAGCTTGATGATCCATCGGCGTATTGTTTTTTTGTGATGAGAAAATCATCTGTGCAATACAGTCCATC
>Ga0209992_10001936_pt1 | contig 20183 bp, 17 predicted proteins | sample 2SBtaG_2_FD_182564 | JGI IMG/M metagenome (GOLD analysis project Ga0209992, IMG submission 182564) | Deep subsurface microbial communities from Kolumbo volcano to uncover new lineages of life (NeLLi) - 2SBTROV12_ACTIVE470 metaG (SPAdes)... | ecosystem: Environmental > Aquatic > Marine >... | reverse complement strand
TCTTCGAGCACGGTGGCCAGCCCGACACGCTCGAGCTGGACGCACGCACCCTGCCGGTGCGTTCGGCCCGAGGACCCGAGCGACTCTGCGGCGCCTGGTGGGAGCCAGCCCCCTTCGACCGCGACTACTGGCGGCTGGAGCTGGCCGACGGGCGTGCGGGGTGGGTGTTCTTCGACCGCCAGGACAGCAGCTGGTGGCTGCACGGGTGGTTCTGACCGCGCTCCGCGCGGCTACTCGATCGCGCTGACGTGGTTGATCATGTCGAAGATCGGGCTCTCCGTGCTCAACGCGTCCGAGAAGTCGCCCTCGGTGTAGGTGTTGTCGTAGAGCAGGCCGTAGAGCTCCCCCACACCGAAGTCGCTGCCCACCTCCTCGGTGTAGTCCCCGAAGGCCGTGACCGGGCACGGGAAGGCGAAGCCCAACGCGTAGAAGCGGCCCTCGATCAGCTCGATCGGACCCACGTCGCCGCTCCCGACGTAGCCGAGGCCCGGTGTGACGGTGACGACCCCCGACCACTCCTCGGTGTAGGGGCCGTCCTCGTCGCTGGCCGACAACACGTAGGCGTCGATGTCGCAGGCACCGTCGGGGTCGAGCAACATGTCGAAGCTGTGCAGGCGGGTGTCGGCCGCCGCTTCGTAGCGCAGGCCGCGGAAGCGACCGTCCACGAAGTAGTCCAGCGCATCGCCCCCGACCGCGTGCGAGACCACGTCCCAGACGACGGTCTCGTCGGTGTCGTCGATGTCGCCCTCGCAGGTGGAGTAGCCGTCGCCGTCGCCGTCGATCTCGTCGGGGTCCGGTGAGCCGTCGCAGTCGTCGTCGACGCCGTTGCACTGCTCGGTGGCGCCCGGTCGGATCGCCGAGTCGAAGTCGTCGCAGTCCCCGAACGCATCGGTGTAGCCACCGGGCCGATCGCACGCGAGGCTCGTCTCGGCACCTGCGGCCGCGTAGCCGTCGCCGTCGCCGTCGAGGTACCAGGTGGTGGCCGTTGAGGTGTCGAGCGACAGGTCGTCGTCGTCGGTGAACCCATCGCAGTCGTTGTCGTAGCCGTCGCAGACCTCCTGGGCGTCTGGGTGCATCTCCGCGTTGTCGTCGTCGCAGTCGTCCTCGGAGCCGCGCGCGTAGTTGCCATCCTCCGGCTCGTCGCACGCCTCGACCGGATCCGAGTCCAGGTCCGGGTGCCCGTCGTCGTCGTTGTCGACGTACCAGGACCGGTAGCCATCTTCCTCGACGCCGTTGTCCTCGTCGTCGGAGTCGCGATCGCAGTCCTCGTCCACGTCGTCGGGGTCGCAGATCTCGTCGGCGTCGGGGTGGATGTCGGGGTTGCTGTCGTCGCAGTCGTCCTCGTTCAGGACCAGCCCCTCGGCCTGCAGGCAGGCCTCGACTTCCTTGTCCTCGTCGCCGAATCCGTCACCGTCGTCGTCCTTGAAGAAGGTGGTGGTCACGGTGCAGTCGATGCCGTCGTTCTCGGACTTGTCGCACGCCAACAAGGTCAACAGGGCCAGGCTCACGTCGTTCTCCTTCGCGGGAAGTCTATCGCCAGACGGAGCAGAGCTTCAGATGTTCAGCGGACAGGATCTGACCAGCGGCGAGACGATCCCAGGACTACACTGAACAAATGTTCAGGGATGGTTCGACATGGCCTACGCCGAGCTCTGGTGTCAGTCCGCCTTCTCCTTCCACGAAGGCGCCTCGATGCCCGAGGAGCTCGTGCCGCGGGCCCTCGAGCTCGGTCTGCTGGCCCTCGGGCTCTCGGATCGCGGCGGTGTCTACGGCCTGGTCCGCGGCTGGAAGGCAGCTCGGGAGCACGATCTGAAGCTGCTCCACGGCGTCTTGCTGGAGGTCGAGGAGGCGGACGCGCTGCGAGAGGTCGTGCTGTATGCCCAGGATCGAGCCGGCTGGGGAAACCTCTGCGAGCTCGTGACCCGAGCGCAGTCGAAGACGAAGAAGGGCACAGCACGCGCGCGCCTCGACGATGTGGGCGAGCTCTCCGCCGGGCTCCTCGCGCTCGTCCGACCCGACGGCGAGGCCCTCGCAGAAGCCTTCGGAGACCGGCTCTACGTGACCTGCGGGCGGCGGCTCCTCCCCGCCGACGCCGAGGAGTCGCGCCGCGCGGAGGGGCTCGGGAGGCGGATCGGGCGCCCGGTGATCGCCGTGAACCGCGCGCTCCACCACACCCGACGCAGGCAGCCGCTGCAGGATCTGCTGACCTGCGTGCGCGAGAAGCTCGTGATCGACCGCGCCGGCACGGTCCTGCAGGCGAACGCCGAGCGTACCCTGAAGGGGCCCGCCGAGATGATGGCGCTCTTCTCCGACCGGCCCCGCTGGGTGCACACCACGCGCGAGGTGGTGGAGCGCTGCAGCTTCCACCTCGGCGAGCTGGACTACCGCTACCCCCCCGAGGTCGTGCCCGAGGGAGAGACGCCCATGAGCTGGTTGCGAAGGCTCACCGAAGACGGGGTCCGATGGCGCTGGCCAGGCGGCCCACCGCCGAAGGTGAGGGCGCAGATCGAGCACGAGCTGTCGCTCATCGAGGAGCTGGAGTTCCCGGCCTACTTCCTCACGGTCTACGACATCGTGCGCTTTGCACGCAGCATCGGCATCCTCTGCCAGGGCCGGGGGAGCGCCGCGAACTCGGCAGTCTGCTACGCGCTCGGCATCACGGCCGTCGACCCGGCCCGGGCCTCGCTGCTCTTCGAGCGCTTCATCTCGAAGGAGCGCGGCGAGCCACCCGACATCGACGTGGACTTCGAGCACGAGCGGCGCGAAGAGGTGATCCAGTACATCTACGCGCGCTATGGACGCGACCGGGCGGGCATGGTCAACGAGGTCATCAGCTACCGCCCGCGCTCGGCGGTGCGCGCCGTGGGCAAGGCGATGGGGCTGTCGCTCGACCAGGTGGACCGGCTCGCGAAGGGCATGGACTGGTGGGACAACGGGGTGGAGGCCGAGCGTGTGCGGGCCTGCGGGCTCTCCCCCGAGGACCCGAGGGTACAGCAGACCATCGCCCTGGCCGGCGAGGTGCTGGGCTTCCCGCGGCACACCTCGATCCATGTCGGCGGCTTCGTCATCACCGAGGGGTCGCTGCGTGAGCGCTGCCCCGTGGAGCCGGCGGCGATGGCCGACCGCACGGTGGTGCAGTGGGACAAGGACGACATCGACGCCGTGCGCTTCATCAAGGTCGACGTGCTCGCCCTGGGCATGCTGACCGCCATCCGGAAGTGCTTCGACCTCTGCCGGCTCTGGCACGGCCACGACTGGGACCTGGCCACCCTGCCCGCCGAAGACCCCTTCGTGTACGACGCGATCTGTCGAGCGGACACCATCGGGGTGTTCCAGATCGAGTCCCGGGCGCAGATGTCGATGCTCCCTCGGCTCAAGCCCAGGACCTTCTACGACCTCGTGATCGAGGTCTCGATCGTGCGACCCGGGCCCATCCAGGGCGGCATGGTCCACCCCTACCTGGACCGACGTAGCGGCAAGGAACCGGTCACCTATGCCCACCCGGACCTCGAGCCGATCCTCGCGCGCACCCTCGGCGTGCCCATCTTCCAGGAACAGGTCATGGCCATGGCCATGGCCGTGGGGGGCTTCTCGGCGGGTGAAGCCGACGAGCTGCGGCGCGCGATGGGGGCCTGGCGAAAGCGGGGCGGGCTGGAGGAGCTCACGGAGAAGCTCGTTCGCAGGATGGTCGGACGGGGGCTCGACCGCGGGTACGCCGAACAGGTCGCGCAGCAGATCAAGGGCTTCGGCGAGTACGGCTTCCCCGAGTCCCACGCGGCGAGCTTCGCTCTGCTGATCTACGTGAGCTGCTACCTCCACAGCTACTACCCGGCGGCCTTCGCAGCGGCGCTCCTGAACAGCCAGCCCATGGGCTTCTACGCGCCGCGTTCGATCCTGGCCGACGCCGAGCGCCACGGGGTGGCCGTGCGCGACGTCGACGTGACCCGCTCGGACTGGGACAACACGCTCGAGGCCGATGGGGAGGTCGCGCCCAGCCGTGGAGGCCAGGCCTCCGTGGTGGCGCGGGGCGTGGTCCTTCGCATGGGCTTCCGTCAGATCCAGGGCATCGGCGAAGAAGACGGGCTGCGCATCGAAGAGGCTCGTGCCGAAGGGGCCTTCGAGGATCTTGCGGACTTCGCCCACCGCACCCGCCTCGACCGGGGTGCCTTGCGCAAGCTCGCCAAGGCCGACGCATTTCGCGGGCTGGGCTTGTCGCGGCGAGACGCCACCTGGGAGGTCGACGCCCTGTGGACCCGCTCGACCCCGCTCTTGAGCGGACTGGCGGGCGACACGGTCGACGCAGGGCTGCCGCAGGCCTCCCTGCTGGAGGATCTCCAGCAGGACTACCTGGCGCTCGGGCTCTCTCTGCGCGCCCACCCGCTCGGTCTCTGCAGAGACGAGCTCGAGAAGCGGGGGGCCGTGAGGATCGCGTCGCTGTCCGAGATGGCGGCGGGCGGCAGGGTGAGGATCGGTGGGCTGGTGTCGTGCCGCCAGAGGCCCCACACGGCTGCGGGGGTGCTCTTCATGACGCTCGAGGACGAGACCGGCATGGCCAACCTGGTGGTGTGGCCGAAGCTCTACGAGCGGCAGCGGCGCCTGATCCGGGGGGAGCAACTCCTGTACGTGGACGGCAAGCTCCAGCGCGAGGGCGACGCGGTGTCGATCCTGGCGACGCGCTTCGAGCGCCTGCGCATCAGCGACACCTTCCGGACGAAGAGCAGGGACTTCCGGTAGCTGCGCGTGGTTTCTTGCCACGCGTCCCCGCAACCACTACGTTCGCATCTTGCCGTCCCTGCACACCACTGCCGCCCGCGCCGCCCTCCTGCTCGGCCTCCTCGCCTGGCTGGGGGGCTCGGTCGCGCAGATGGCCCACCACGTCCTCGTGGCCCACGTGGTCTGTGCCGAGCACGGCGAGGTGGTCGAGGCCGACGCCCACAGCACCCGAGCGCACGTCGCGGCGCCCGAGCTGCGTTCGGCCGACGCCGACACCCCCGAGCACGGCTGCGACTTCGAGCTGGCCACCTTCACCGCCACCGTCCCGACCTTCACGGGGGTTGCGGTGGCGGCCGACAGGGTGGCCGACAGCCGCCCGCTCACCCGCGCCAGGGCGCCGCGCGTCCGGCCCCTCGCCTACGCGCCCAAGACCAGTCCCCCTCTGAGCTGACGACCTCCATCCTTCGCGGTGGCCGACGGCCCACCGCGTCCGTCGTTCGTTCACCCGAGGCCCGGCCTTGCTCTTCCTCCTTCCCTTCGCCCCGTGGGGCGTCGCCTTCGCCTCAGACGAGGCGTCCGCGCCCCCCGAACCCGACCCGCGCATCGACGCGCTCGAACACGAGGTCCGTACGCTCACCGAACGGCTGGACGAGGCCCAGACCGAGGCCTTGATGCGCGAGGCCGAGGCCCTGGCCGCGGCCAACGCGCCGCCCCCGCCGCCGCCCACACGCGCCCCGAACGTGTTCAACCCCCAGATCACCGCCTTCGGCGACCTGCTCGGCACCTGGGGCTTCGAGGACGCCGAGCTCGACCCGGCCAGCGGCCTGTGGCTGCGCAGCCTCGAGCTCGACCTGCAGGCCGACGTGGACCCCTTCGCTCGGGCGGTCGCCGTGATGGCCATGGAGCAGGAACCGCCCGTCGGTGGCGCGCACGCCGACGAAGAAGCCGAGGGCCAGGCCGACACGCCCGGGGCCGCCGACTCCGATGAGGAAGCCGATTCGCACGCGGCCTTCGCCGTGGTTCCCGAGGAGGTCTACATCGACCTCGTGAGCCTGCCTGGCGGCTTCTCGGGCCGCGTCGGCGCGTTCAAGCAGCCCTTTGGCATCGCCAACCGGGCGCACCCTCACGACTACCCGTGGTCCGACGCACCGGCACCCATCCAAGCGGCGCTCGGCGAGGACGGGTGGTCCGACGTCGGCGCCACTCTGAGCTGGAACCGCGCGCTGGGGCCGACAGCGGTCACCCTGACCGGCGGCGTGTTGGACGGAGCCGGGCACCTCGACCCCCTGAGGGAAACGCCGATGCCCCAATGGCTCGGCCGAGCCGAGCTGTTCGTCGACCTGGGCGCCGTCGACCTCGGCCTCGGAAGCAGCCACACCGGGCTCGAGGCGGACTACCTGGGGGGCGCCGACATGATGCTGCGCTGGCGCGGCAGCTCGTGGCGTTCGGTGGTGTTGCTCGGCGAGGGCTTCCTCGACGACGAAGGCGAGCTGTCGGGCTACGCCGCCCTGCAGGTGCAGCCCACCCGAACGCTCTACGCCGGTGCTCGCGTCGACAGCGTGCACGAGGAGCTGCAGGCAGGTGGCTTCCTCTCCTACTACACGTCGGAGTTCCTCCGACTCCGAGCCGGCGCCGTGGCCGGCGAGCACGGCGTGACCGTGCACAGCCAACTCACCTTCGTCTGGGGCAGTCACCCCGTCGAACCCTACTGGGTGAACCGATGATCGCGATGCTGTTGTTCCTGATGGTCCCGGCCCACGCCCAGGACGTGGTCGTCACGCTGCCCTGGCTGGGGGCCATCACCTCGGAGTTGGCGCCGGACGCCGAGGTCACCGTGCTCGCGGCCGGGACCGAAGATCCGCACTACCTGTCCCCCACCCCTGCGCTCATGGCCCAGGTCGGCCAGGCCGACCTCTACGTGGAGAACGGTCTGAACCTGGAGCTCTGGTCCGCTCGTCTGCTGGACGGGGCCGGCAACCCGTCGATCCGGCGGGGCCAGAGTGGGCATGTCTGGGCGTCCGAGGGCGTTCCGCGTCTCGAGGTGCCCACCACGCTCACCCGGGCCGAGGGCGATCTGCACCCGGAGGGCAACCCGCACCTGTGGCTCGACCCCTTGAACTGGCCACAGGTCGCCGACAACATCGCCGCCGGCCTCGGGCGCATCGATCCCGGCAAGGCCGAGGCGTACGCCGCGCGCGCGGAGGAGTTCCGGGACGCCACGTGGGAGCGCCTGTTCGGCGCCGATCTCGTGGCCTTCATGGGCGGCGACCTGCTCGCACGGCTGGCGCAGGGCGGGCAGCTCCTGCCCTTCCTCGAGCAGAAGGGCCTGGAAGACCGCCTCGGCGGCTGGCTGGCCGCTGGACGCTCGCTGCGCGGGCAACCGGTCGTCTTCTACCACCAGAGCTGGGTCTACTTCGTGGAGCGCTTCGGGATGGAGGTGGTCGGCTACGTGGAGGACCGACCGGGCATCTCGCCGAGCGCCGCGCACAAGCAGGAGCTGTCGGCTGCGATGACCGCGGCTGGCGCCACGGTCATCGGCATCAGCAGCTACTACGACGACCGGCTGGCGCAGGCGCTGGCGGCAGAGACCGGGGCGCGGGTGGCTCCGCTCGCCGGCGACCTGGGCGCGCTCGACGGTGTCGACTCGCTCCAGGCCTTGATCGACCAACTGCTCGAGGCACTGGGTGGCTGATCTCACGTGGCTGGTGGCGCCCACCGTCGCTTGCCTGCTCATGGTGGGCGCGTTGGGCTGGTTCGGCCTCCACGTGCTCCAGCGCGGGGTCATCTTCGTGGACCTCGCGCTCGCGCAGGTCGCGGCCCTGGGCACCACCTGGGCCGTGTTCCTGGGGCACGAGCCCGACGCACCGCTGGCGTACGCCACCGCTCTGGTGTTCACCGCCATCGGCTCGGTGGCCTTTGCGGTGGCTCGGCACTTCGAGGACCGCGTGCCGCAGGAGGCGATCATCGGCATCGCCTACGCGGTCAGCGCGGGGGCGGGGGCGCTGGTGATCGAGCTGGCGAGTGACCCCCACGGCGCCGAGAAGCTGCAGCACCTCATGGTCGGGAACGTGGTCTGGGTGACCTGGACGGAGATCGCCGCCATGGCGGCGGTCATCACCGTCGTGGGGTTGGGGAGCTTCCTGGCGCGGAGGCCGCTGCTGCTGGTCAGCTTCGAGCCCGAGCGCGCGAGCCGCGAGCTCCATGTCGCGCTCTGGGATCTCGCCTTCTACCTGGGCTTCGGGCTGGTGATCACCGCCGTGGTGCACGTCGCGGGGGTGCTGCTGATCTTCTCGCTCCTGATCATCCCGGCGGTCATCGCGCGGCTGTTCGTGGACGGGGTCGGACCTCGCCTGGCCACCGGCTGGGCCATCGGCGCGCTGGTGTCGGTGGGCGGGGTAGCCGTGAGCTACTCCGTCTCCGCCGGCCCGGTGATCGTCACCCTCCTGGGTTTCACGCTTCTGGCGAGCCTGGGCGGGTGGGCGGTGTGGCGCTCCAAGGCCCGGGCGGCGACGGCCGGCAGGCTGGTGGGCGCGCTGGCAGTGACCGCCGCGGCCGTTGGGGGCTTCGCGCTCGTCCCCGAACCCCACGAGCACGAAGAGCACGAGCACGAGCACGTGGGCCACGACCACGACGAGCACGCCGAGCTGGACCCGGTCCAGCGAGAGGCCGCGTACCGGAACGCCGACAGGAGCAGCCTGCTCGCGGCGCTCGACACCGAGACCGACGAGAGCCTCCGCCTGCTGATCGGCTCCGCCCTGACCCGAGCCGGCGAGCGCAAGGGCCTCGACGTGCTCGCCGCGACCTGCGCGAGCGACGTGCCCTTCCTCCGCCTCGAGGCCCACGACCGCTTGGCGCTGATCGCCGGGGACGACGCCCCCGCCTACGACCCCTTCGAGGGGCCGGACACGGGGGCGTGGGCGGCCTGGGTGGCGGGCGCGGAGGGCTGGGAGGTTGGCGCCCGGCAGGTCACGCTGCCCTGAGCCAGCCGGTCGCTACGTCAGCGACATCGCCGGCTGCCGCCCGGCGACGGAGCCTCGGGCGTCCTTGAGCAGGTACGAGGCCACCGCCAGCGCAGCCAACACCAGTGTCGGAGCCGACATCGCCAGGCCATCGCCCACGAAGAGGTGCGACGCGAAGGCGCCACTCATCGCGAACACGATGCCTGCGTAGGCCCACTCCTTCACCCGGGCGAGCCCCGGCGCGAGCAGAGCGATCGCCGCGCCCAGGTACCAGACCCCCAGGATGTTCATCAGGTAGGTCGGATAGCCGAGGTGCTCCATGCTCTGCACCAGCGGCTCGGCGCCTGAGAGCTTGCCCGCAGCGCTGCCGAACAGGGCGAGGGACAGGAGGCCGGTGGTGGCCCAGTAGCCGAGGGTCTTGCCGTTCATGGGGGTTCTCCTTGCTGCACCCCCAAGGTAGGCGCGCGCTGATATGAACGGAATGGGAGATGATGACCATCACCTGCCAACAAAGCGTGCATATGGATCTTCCCGAGACCGCAGAGCTCCAAGCGCTGGTCGCGACCGTGCAGGCCGGCTCCATCTCCGGCGCGGCGCGCGAGTTGTCCGTTCCGCGCGCGACCGTCAGCCGCCGACTCGCGCGGCTCGAGGAGCGCGTCAGTGCGCGCCTGCTGCGACGAACCACCCGGCGCCTGCGCCTCACCGACGCCGGAGAGGAGCTGTACGCACATGCGCGCGCCATCGTTGGCGCGGTGGAACAGGCCACCCGCACCGTGAGCCTCCAGGACGACACGCCGCGGGGCTTGCTGCGTGTGTCGGTGCCCCCGCTCGAGGCGGGCGGGCTTCGGGACAGCCTGCTCGACTTCGCCCTGCGCTACCCGGAGGTTCAGCTCGAGGTGCAGGCCACCACCCGCCACGTCGACCTGGTGGCAGGCAACATCGACGTCGGCTGGAGGGCAGGGCCCACCCTGGACCCCGCCCTGATCGCGCGCCGGCTCGCCTCCTCGGAGCTGTGGGCGGTCGCGACACCCGCCTACCTTGAGCGCTCCGGCCGGCTGACGAAGGTCGAAGAGCTCGTCGAGCACGCATGCCTGGTGGGCTTCGAGCGCGGCGAACGGCCGGCCACGCGATGGCCACTCCTGGACGGCGGACGAGCGCGCGTGCGGGTGAGGCTGGCATCCAACGATCTGGGGCTGCTGCTCGGCGCCGTCCAAGCGGATCAAGGGGTGGCTCTGTTGCCGGCGGGCGCGGTTCGGTCCGATGTGGAGGGCGGCCGCCTCGAGCGGGTGCTGCCGGGGCTGGTGGGTGCGCGCACCGACATCTCGCTGGTCTTCCTCGAGCGGCGGCTCATGAAGCCTGCCCTGCGTGCCTTCCTCGAGCACGCGGTCGCCTGGTGGAAGGACCACCCGCCGGAGGGATTCGGCCGCCGCTGACCTGGGGTGCACCGGGCTGCACACGCCTGCACACGCCGTCGGGGTAGGACTCCATCAACCCGGAGGCCCCATGTCCCGCCTGTTCCTTCCCATCGTTCTCCTGAGCGGCTGCTACGAGTTCGAGGGGGACCGAGGGGTGCTCGGCTTCGTCAGCAACCTGGTCGATCCCAGCCACCCAGACGGCTGGTCGCCCGAGGTACCCATCGCGGCCGGCACCGATGCGACCTTCCTGCCGGTGAAGCGCCTCGGACTCAGCGACGAGGAAGAGGAGGCGCTGGGCCCCATCCAGGTGACCGGCAGCGCACGCGGTCTCGACGAGCGCTGGACGGATGGGCCCGAGCTGACCGTGACCGGCTCGCACGGCCAGGACGGCGTGGTCCGGTACCGCGGGGAGCTGCGCGACCACTTCTCGGTCGCCTTCACCGAGGTGGAGGAGCTCGTGGTGGGCGAGCCGCTGGTGATGCTGGCCGATTCGATGGTGAAGCCGGACGAGCTGTGGATGCTGGAGGGCGCCTCGATCGACCTGGTGGCGGCGGCGTACGGCGCTGACGGCGCCGTCGGCTTTGCCGTGAGCGACCTGCTCGTGGAGGGCGCCGAGCCGACCGAGAGCGGCCTCCGGGTGCTGGCGGACCACGACCGGGTGGTCCGGCTGGAGCTCATGGGCGCCGTCCGCGAGCTCCCCGTGCACGTGCTGCAGCCCGAGGATCTCGTGGCGACCCTGCGGATCGAGCACCCCATCGAGCTCGGCGACGACACCCTCACGCTCGTGCGCGAGGTGGGGCTCGCGCGCGACGGCGCGCTGGTCCTGTTGCCGGACTCGCCAGCGGTGATCGAGCAGGCCCCGTGACGCGGGCCCGCTGTGCTACTGGTCGACGCAGATCTGGAACTCGACGTCGCACTCCTGGCCCTTCGGGCAGTCCTCGTCGGTGAGGCACGGCGTGAAGTTCGCCACGTCCACCTCGACCTCCCGCGGCGAGGACACGACGAGATCCATGCAGCCTTCGCCGACCTCGGCCTTGTCGGCGGTGCGGCGCCAGATGAAGCCCTGCGGGAACCCGGTGACACCCCCCGCCACCATCTGCGCCATCACCTTGCCCGGGATGGTGCCCGACCCGGTGTCCTCCCAGGTGCAGGCCAGCGTGAGCGGCGTGCTGCCATGCAGGTCGATGCGCACCTTCACCACGATGTCGGACCGCACCACGCTCGCCGTGGGCGGATCCCAGGTGATGATCGTGTCCACCCCATCCTCCACGAACCACCCGTCCCCGAGGCCGGCCAGAGGCTCGACACCCACGCCGTGGAGCGTGACCGGTCCATACGTGCCCGCCGGCATGCGCAACGCGATCAGCTCACCGCCGGTGAACGCGGGATGGGCCAGCGACGTGTCGTAGTACGTGTAGCCGGGGGTCACGGGTTCCATGGCCACGTCGGTGCCGAGGCCCCCGATCGACACCGTGCCCAGGTCCTGGTTCGACGGGTACGGCAGGCAGTTTCCCTCGAAGTCGCACACGTAGCCCGCGTCGCAGCCCCCATCGCAGTAGGCGAGGTTCTGCCGCCAGAGCACGCAGCCGTTGTCTTCGAGGATGTTCTCGAGCACGCTCTCGGGCACCACGCCGTCCGACACGGCGCCCTCCACGTTCGAGAGATCCTCGTAGACCTCGACCACGAAGCCACCGTAGTCGTCCTCCAGCGCGCAGGTCCCGTCCAGCCCAACGGTGTCGGGATCGACCTGATCGGCCGTGTCGTCAGCCGACACCTGTGTGTCGTCACCCGTCTCCGACGGGGCCTCCCCCTTGCAAGCCAGGCCGAGCATGAGCCACACCACGAACACCTCCAGCGGAGAGCATGGCACGGTGCGGCGGGGGCGAGCCCATGGCATGCTCGGCGGCATGCTCCTGCTCCACGCCGCCTGCGCTCCACCGCCCGTGGAGAGCACCGTGCCCTGCGCCGCGAGTCAGGCGTGCATCGACGGCGGCGAGGCCCACGACCCCTTCACCGACCAGGATCCCGAGACCACGCCCGTGGACGCGAACGACACGGCCGATCCGGCACCCGTCGGCGACACGGAGGACCCGGATCCCGTCGAGGACCCGGACGTCTGCACCACGGTGACCTTCGTCGAGGAAGACCGGACCATCGACCTCACCAACGCGCTGACGAAGGGCCTGCTGGTGCAGCTGGAGGAACCCGGCACGCTGGAGGTCTGCCCCGGCACCTGGTTCGCCCAACTGCACAGCTCCAGCGAGGTCGTGGTCGCTGGACTCGGCCACACGCGCGAACAGACCGTGCTCTCCGGCGGCGAACAGGTCCCAGTGTTCACGGTGCACGGCGGCTCGTTGACCGCACGCAACCTGGTGGTCGACCGCGGCGCGGCCTGGACCGATGGCAGCTACGGCGCCGGCGGCGGGCTCCGGTGCGAGGCGGCGCGCGTCACGCTCTCGAACGTGACGCTGTCGCAGAACCAGGCCTACGACGGGGGTGCCGGGCTGGTCGGGCCGGGCTGCGAGCTGACCGTGACCCACGCCGACATCGTGGACAACGTCGCGACCGACGACGGGGGCGCGTTCCGAGTGTCCGACGGCGGCCTGGCCCGCTTCGAGGACGTGCGCTTCGCCGGCAACGCGGCGCGGGACGGCGGCGCGCTCGCCATCTTCGAGGGCCGCGTCGAGGTCACCACGAGCCTGTTCGAGGACAACACGGCCGGCGACTACGGGGGCGCGCTGTCCAACTGGTATGGCCAGCTCCAGATCGGGTCGAGCGTGCTCCAGGAGAACCAGGCCCGCTTCGGGGGTGGGCTGTCGCTGGCGGGCACCACGGCGCTCGAGCGTGTGGTGCTGCAACGCCACGACGCGGAGCAGGGCGGCGCCATCCTCTTCCACGACATCGGACGCCTGGAGGGCCGGCACACCAGCTTCTCGGACAACGCCCCGGACGACGTCGCGGTGCAGGGAAGCTCCCAGAGCTACACCTGGTCGGACGCCTCCAACTTCGCCTGCGACGGAGGGCAGTGCCTGGCCGAGCCATGACAGTGACTCATCTCTGAGTTACCCTCTGCTTCATGCTCCTCGTCGCCCTGCTCAACCAGCCAGCGCTCGCGTCCGGCGCGGAGATCGGCGGCTACTTCCGGGTGATGACCCGGCCCGACTTCCAGGGCGGTGACGGCAAGCTGGGGTACTGGAACCTCTACGGCCGGCTGCTCAACGAGGGCCCCTACGCCACGGTCGAGATGAAGCTCCCGATCCTGGAGCAGCGACCGGCCTCCAGCGAGGTGTGGACCTCGGTGCACATGAAGGTCGAGGGAGGCTCGGTGGGCAACGCCGACAGCGGGAACGGCAACCTGTCGAACTTCCGCATGTCGCAGCTCTACGCCGAGGCCGGCAACGTGCTGCTGGACCGCGTCACCTGGCGCGTCGGTTCCCTGGAGACCTACTTCGGCGACCTCGGCCTCTACGACATGCGTCCGACCACCTTGTTCCAGGACACGGTCGGCCTGAGCGCCCGCTACCGGGACGAGCGCGCCGAGCTGCTCCTCGGCTTCGGCGACGCCGGCTACGCCCTGCGCGGCAGCGAGTACATGACCGTGTTCAGCCCCGGCGCGAGCGCCCGGTTCCAGCTCGGACGTCATGTGCAGCTCGGCCTGGGTGGCCAGCTCTACCACGAGCCCGAGGTCACCGGAAACCGCTACGCACCCCACAGCACGCCCGGCCTGGACTACGAGGACGTCCTCCGCGGCGAGGTCGTGCAGTCCTTCCTCGAGGACAACCCGGGCGAAGCCATCGCCTTCCCCGACCCGGAGCCCACCTCCAACACCTCGTACAAGGCGGTCGCCACCTTCGGCTTCGGCGGCTTCGGCCCCCTGGTGTGGAACAGCGTGCAGGCCAGCTACCAGCTCGTGCACCCCGACAACTTCGTCGACGAAACCTACGAAGGCGAGACCTACACGCTGTACGTCACCGAGCTCACCGACGAACGCAGCGTGCTGGTCGTCGGCGACGAGGTGCAACTCCAGCTGATCCCCGGGCGCCTGGACATGGCGCTGGCCGGCCTCTGGGGCCTGCACCAGGACGGCGACAACGCCATCGCACCGTCGAGCGACGCGCGCAGCTACGCGTCCGCGGTCGCCCGGATCCAGACCTACCTCTCGCCCACGGTGCACCTCTTGATCGAGTCCAGCCTGGCCCGGGAGATCAGCACCAACGGGAACACCTACCGGAACCACCAGGACTCGATCTTCGAGAACGATGCGGGCGCCAGCGACCCGCGCGGACTCGAGTACGGCGACAGCGACACCCGGGACACGTGGCAGGGCAAGGCCGGCTTCGTGCTCAACCCCCTGGGCCCGGGCATCTACACCCGTCCATCGCTGCGGCTGCTCTACGGCCTGCAACACTCCACGCAGAACAACGCCTTCGGCAACTCCTTCGTCGAGGACCTCGACCAGTACAACGAGTTCGGGAACGTCGAGCGCCACTGGCACCATGTGCTGGCGCTGGAGACGGAGGTCTGGTTCTGATGCTGTGGCTCGTACTCGGATGCCTCGCCCGGCAGGACGTCGTGAAGGCCACGACGCCGCTGCCGACCGTGGTCGCCCCCGTCATGGGCTACCTCGATCGGCGAACGGTCGAGGCCGCCCCCGACGGGCTGATCGAGGCTCTGGTCGGAGAGCTGGAGCTGCGCGGGCTACCGCCGACCGTGGTCGGCGCCGACCGCTGGGCCGAGAGCTTCGAGGCCAAGCGCAACACCACCCACCGGCTCGAGATGCTCGGCGACGCCGTCGGAGGCTCGAACCTCGTGCTGCTCGTGGAGACCCACGCCACCTACTTCAGCCAGATGAACGGCCGCTACCGCTGGACGGTCGAGGTGGTCGCCACGGTGGCTCCCGCCAACGCCACCGACGGCGCGCTGAGCAGCAGCTTCGCGGTGCCCGTCTTCCTGGACTTCTACCACCAGCGCGAGACCGAGGCGGTCGGAGCCGCGGCGGCGGTGGTCGCCCGGAACGTGGGGGCTCTGCTGGACGAGTACCTGGGCGGACTCTGAGGGAGGCTCAGTACCGCCGGCGGAAGGTCAGGTCTTGCTCGATGACCATGGCCCCCAGGCTGGTGAGCGCGTCCTCCGCCTGCTCGTTGGCCCCTGGACGCAGCAACAACACGTGTTCGCCCGAGTCGTCGATGATCACCCGCTGGTGCTGTGACACCGCTTCTCGCAGGACCTCTGCGGCGCGGTGCTCGAACTCGACTCGGCTGATCGTCTTGGTGGTCAAACAGGGCATCCGGGTGCTGGGCCCGCTCATCCTACGAGTGCCGGCTGCTCGTCCACAAGTGCGCCAGTCCACGCAACGGGCGGTGTCCCGCGCAAAGCGCAGACGCCGCCACGATCTCACGGGACGATCACCCGGCGATCACTCCGGATCGACCGCCGGATCGGCCGCGGGCGCGAGCCGATCGCCCTCCGCCAGGGCGTAGGCCATGGCGGCCATCAGGCCGACGTTGTGCTGCAGGTCCTCGAGCACGATCTTCTCGAAGGTGTCGGCTTCGGTGTGGTGGATGGGCCAGTAGCCGGTCGTGTCGTGGGCGAGACCGAAGGCCGGGACACCGGCGGCGCCGAGCATGCCCACGTCCGCGCCGGAGTAGCCGGGACGGAGCCGCGAGCCGCCCAGGGCGTCGAGGGCAGGCTGGAGCGACCAGAGGGCGCCCTGGGCGGCCAGCCGCTGGTCCTTCGGAAGCTCGAGCTGGACCCGGAAGCCATCGGCCCGGCCGTTTCCGGAGTCCGACTCGATCGCGGCCACGTGCGCGGCCACGGCGGCGTTGGCCAGGTAGGTGTGCCCGCCGCTCTCGCCGTTCTCCTCGCTGGTGTACAGCACCGCGCGCACGCTCCGGCGCGGCACGTGCCCCGTCTCGGCCATCAGCCGGACCGCTTCCCAGGCGATGAGGCACCCCGCCCCGTCGTCCTGGGCCCCTTGTCCCACGTCCCAGGAGTCGATGTGGCAGCCCACCACCACCACCTCGTCGGGTAGCTCGCGGCCCTGAAGCTCGGCGATGACGTTGCGGGAGGTGGTTCGCCCCTTCAGCTTGGCGCCCAGCTTGATGTCCACCTCGACGGTCTCGCCCCGCTCGCTCAGGGCGCGGATCCACGCGGCGTCCTCGACCGTGATGGCGGCGGCCGGCACCGACTGCACGTCGTCCCCCCAGCGGGTGGTGCCGGTGTGGGGCGTGTGCAGGCTCTCGGAGGTGACCGAACGGATGATCACCCCGACGGCTCCCTTCTCGGCCGCCTCGACCGGCCCGCGGGTGCGCACGGAGACCGTGGGCCCGTAGCCGGTCCAGTCGTTGTCGAAGAGCACGACCTTTCCGTCGACGTCGGCATCCGCCAGCGCATCGAGGCCGTCGAGCACCACCACCTCACCCTTCGCACGACCACCCACGTTCATGCCGAGCCCGATCGCATGGAGCTCCCGGACCTCCGGCGCGGTCATGCGCACGCGCTCGTCACCGCGGATCCAGTGGGAGACGTCGACGGGTTGTTCCGTGACCTCCAGGCCATCGGCCCGCATCGCGGCCGCGGCCCAGTCGATGGCGCCCTCGAGGCGCTCGCTGCCGACCATGCGGTGGCCGTGCACGGTGCACAGCTCCTCGAGCCGCTCGTAGGCCACCGTGCTCTCGGCGGCCGCTGCATACAGCGCGTGCATGGCGGAGGTCAGGGGGTCTTCGTCGGCGATCGCAAGGGGGAGGAGCCAGATCATGGCCCCGCTCTAACGGCTGGGGGAGGCCCCGCGCGATAGCCGGGCCCATGCCCTGGGTCCCCCTGCCGCCGCCCGACGACGACCTGATCTACCTCGTGATGGTGGACCGTTTCGAGGACGGGGCCCCCAACGACGCGGCCGTGGACCGGAGCGACCCGCAGGCGTGGCACGGAGGCGATCTCGCCGGGGTCACGGGCCGCCTCGATCACCTGGACGCCCTCGGCGTGAAGACCGTCTGGCTCTCGCCCGTGTTCCGCTCCCAACAGGAGCCCTTCGGGGGCTGGGGCGCCTTCCACGGCTACTGGGTCGTCGATCCCACGACCATCGAGCCGCGCTTCGGGTCGATGGCGGATCTGCGCGATCTGTCCGACGCCCTCCACGCACGGGGCATGCGGCTGGTGCTGGACGTGGTCTACAACCACGTCGGCTGGGAGAGCCCGCTCCGCGACGAGCACCCGGACTGGTTCCACGCCGAGGAAGCGATCGACGACTGGAGCGACCCGCGCCTGATCGTGGAAGGCACCGTGCACGGCCTGCCCGACCTGGCGCAAGAGCGCGAGCCCGTGTACGACTGGATGCTTCAGTGGTCGCTCGCGCTGATCGAGGCCGCGCAGCCCGACGGGTTCCGGATCGACGCCGTCCGCCACCTGCCGGCACCCTTTCTGGAACGGCTCGCGTCCGACCTGCAGGCGGCGGCGCCGGGCCTGGAGCTCATCGGCGAGCTGTACGAGGGCGACCCGGCGAAGGTGGGGGCTGCCTGGGCCGACCTGGACGTCGACCGGCTCTTCGACTTCCCCCTCCACTTCGCCCTGGTCGAGGTGCTCTGTGGGGGGGCCCCTGCCGGTCGCCTCGCGAGCCTCGTGTCCGCCGACGTACACTACGCCGATCCGCTTGCCATGGTCACCTTCCTGGACAACCACGACCGCCCACGGATCCTGTCGTCCTGTGACGACGACGAAGGGCGGGTGTCCGAAGCCCTGGAGCTCTTGTTCGCTCTCCGCGGCACCCCGGCGCTCATGTGGGGGACGGAGGCTCCTCTGGCGGGCACCGAAGAGCCCGAGAACCGAGCCGACATGCGCTTCGAGGAGCTCGGGCTCGCGCAGCGCATCGCCGACCTGGCGGCCTGGCGGGCCGGCTCGGACGCCGCGCTCCACGGAGACACCCGCGTGATCGAGCTCGAGGACCGCAGGCTGGTCATCGAGCGTCGCACGGCCACGCAGGTCCTCACCATCACCGTGCAGGACGGGGAGGTGACGACAGAGCTGTCAGACCCCGTGCCCTCGGCCCCGACCACCGCCGAACCAGCCTGGGTCACCCTCTCGCCCGTCGGTGAGCTGTCGAGCGGCGAGCGGCTGGTGGTCGTCGGCAGCCACGAGGCGCTGGGCGCCTGGAGCGTCGAGGCTGCGCCCACCGGCCCCACACGCTTCCAGGTTCCAGCGGGCTCGGTGCTGGCCTACAAGCTGGTTCGGGTGGCCCACGACGGCACCGTCACCTGGGAGGACGGCGACGACCGCTACCTGTTGGTGCCGGCGGCGGGCGCAGCGCGCGTGGTGCGCTGGGGCGAGCGGTAGGCGCCACGGCCAGCGCTCCGGTCGGCGTCCCTACCAGGTGTCTTCCGGGCCCCAGGTCTCGCTCACCAGGGCGGCGCAGCTCATGTCGTCCCGCACGTCCCAGAGCCGGAAGCTGGACTTGTCCGACTGGGGTTCGAGCGCGATGTTGCCGGCGAAGAGGAAGTTCGACGCCCCCAGCGTGCGCTGCTGCAGGTAGAGCATGTCCACCGTTCCCTCGACCGTGCCCGCCTCGGTGAAGGTGCCGCGCAGCACGCTGCGGGACTTCTGCACCACGTTCAGGGTGATGCGGCCGAACAGGGGAGCGTGCACCCAGATGGTGGCGGCCGGCTCGCCGTCGTCGTCCCAGTCGTAGACCCGCTCGTCCTCGAGCTCCACAGGCATCACGTCGTCCTCGTCGACGAGGTGCCAGCCGGCGTGGTTGATGCCGAGGTCCGCGCTGTAGGTCGTCCCGTCCATGGTCACGTCGGTCCACTTGCTGCCCGTGGCCTTCACGAACGCGTCGGGGATCTCGGCCTCGGCGATGCCGCCACCGTCGACGCGGACGTCGCAGACGGTCTGGTAGCCGCGCCAGCCCTCCGGCTGTTCCTCGAGCCGCACGAGCATCAGCTGCTCGGAGCGCGCCTCGACGTCGGCGAGCACCGGCACGCGCGCAAGGGTCACCACTGCGAACTCGACGGCGTACAGCCCAGGGGTCAGCATCCGTGCCGTCTAACACCGGGCTGACGAAACCCTGACATCGCGTGACCGCGGAATCGCGCATTGTGCCCGGGTCGGCAACGACACCTCTCTGCGGCCGGGTGTGGGCCGTCATCCAGTCCGCCGATCCCTGGGTGACGGTCCCCCGGTCGCTTTGAGCGCCCGGGCGCCACCTCATGGAAGCCGTCAGTTCGTGTAGAACGCGTAGGCGTCGGGCTCGCCGACGATGAGCAGCCGCTCGTCGTCATCGAACGCCAGGCCCTCCGGCTTGCTCGAGCCGGCGTCGGTGAGGCTCACCTCGAGCTGCCCATGGATGGTGCCGTCGAGGGCCACGTCCACCACCATGTGGTCCTCGTGGCTGAGGATGAGCAGGCGACCCGTGTCGTCGTCGAAGGTGCAGGCCGACATGTCGCCGATGAGGTGGCCGAGCACCGCGTCGGCGTCGAAGGGCTGCGTGACGGTGAGGCCGTCGTCGTACGAGGCGTCGCCCTTGGCCGGCGGCACGAACGCGTGCACGGTCATGGGGTTCTTCTCGGTGCAGGCGTAGAGCGTGCCTGTGGCCGCGTCGTAGGCCACACCTTCGCCACCCTGGTTGTTGTACGCCGGGGCCCCGTCGAAGGTGATGAGCTGCCACGCCGACACGTCGACCTCGGTGGCGCCCGTGGGCACCTCGCCCAGGTAGAGCACGTTGTCCTCGGTGACGATGGCGTAGGTCGAGCCCGTGGCGCTGGTGCCGAGCCAGGCGATGTCCTCGGTGTCCGGGTGCTCCACGTTCTCGAGCTCCACCTCGCCCTGCCAGTCGAAGTCCGCGTCGAACAGCGCGATCTTGCGGCTGTTGTCCAACGCCGCCACGTAGATGCCCTCGCTGGCGTTCCAGGTGACCCCCGAGAGGTTCTGGGAGATCTCCTTGACCTCCTGGGCCGTTCCGTCGGCGGAGTAGCCGCTCAGGGGCGAGGTGAGCCCGGTGTCGGCCGTGTCCCCGCTGTCCGAGGTGTCGCCGCTCCCCGAGTCGCCCGAGTCGCCCGAGTCGCCCGAGTCGCCCGAGTCGCCCGAGTCGCCCGAGTCGTCGTGC
>Ga0209992_10001932_pt1 | contig 20218 bp, 20 predicted proteins | sample 2SBtaG_2_FD_182564 | JGI IMG/M metagenome (GOLD analysis project Ga0209992, IMG submission 182564) | Deep subsurface microbial communities from Kolumbo volcano to uncover new lineages of life (NeLLi) - 2SBTROV12_ACTIVE470 metaG (SPAdes)... | ecosystem: Environmental > Aquatic > Marine >... | reverse complement strand
CCACAAAACGCACTGTGGGCAATCAGGCGTGAGGCATCATCCATCAGACTGACCAGATAGCTTTTGCGCAAACGCCCTTCAATCACTACTTTGGGCCCATGCATGACATCGCCATACCAAATATCACCGGCATGAGCCGCAACAAAACTTCGGCGTTCAACCAATGCTGTGGAAACCACTGAACGTGTCGATAAACCGTGTTGTTTGAGCAAGCGATGAATACTCGAGCGGGCAACCGTCCCATGGGCAAGGATCCCTTTCTGCTCCAACATCGCAATTAATGTATTCAGTGAACGTGCAGGATGATCTCGTTTCGCCGCCAATACCGCCGCCTGGATTTCGACCGGTAACTTGGACTGGCCCTTGTCGCAGCGCATATTCGGTTCCAGTGCATCAACGCCCCCAACTTTCCAAGCGTAATACCAGCTTTCAATCGTCTTTTCGCTGAGTTGGCACCGTTTTGAACCCGGAATATCATAGGTCTTTGCCGCCAATGTCTGTAGGATCTGTTTCAATTCCCCACGCTCCAGACCGTCACGACTGGCCAAAGGGCCCAACACCGTTAGGCGGAACAAGGCCATCGGATGAATCTTTGTCATCGGTTTTTCTCCTGTTAAAAAAAACAGAACAATAAAACCAAACCACCGATTCGGGAACGGGCTCAACTCTGTGGACTCCTGAAAAACTCATTCATCGGCTATTCCACAATGGATTCAATACAAACGATCATGGCACAGTCATCCCGGTTTGATGGCAGAACAGCATGGCTTTAGCTAAGGTCATTGCCTGCCACACGGCCCACCAGAATGATTGGAGCTCCGGATAACGTCCAAACTCAGAAAACACACTGCGCAAACACGCCGCCTGCGCAACAAACCGATCCTCTAACCAACGCTTCCAACGACGCACCGTACTGCGTACCAGGCCTTCATGATGACCGACAGAGCGGATGGATCGATCGTGCAGAACCCCATTTAGAACAATTTGTTGCGTCGCCCATAGATGCCAGCGACGAGGCGGTATGCATTCCGGTAAGACTGAACACGTCTGGCGGCACTCCGGACACATAAATCGAGGGATCCATACCGGGTTCAAGTATCGATCATCGGGACGACGCCCCGGTTTGCGGAAATAACCACCATGACACCATAGACCCGCTTTACCACAATTCGGACATCGATTGGGTCGATAACGATACGGGGATTCCTTGATCTGTTTTATGTGTTGCTTCAGGCCGTCAAAACCTGACAAAATAACCTGCATGGCCAGTCTCCTTTTGTCTTTTTATTGGGGTTCGGTACCACAATAATATCGGATGACTGGCCTTCTTTTCGACCTTTCTATCTCGCCTTATTCCAGGGATTGTTTTATTTATCTCCCCATTTCTTTGCGAGATGAATTGACTGCGTTGATGCTTTATGGGGTGGGACGTAACAGCTACAACACCTCTAAACGTTTGACTGCACCCCTCCATGTGCTACTCTCGTCAGGGTAGATTACCCTGAATTCAAGGATTCCCGTGACCGATAATAACAATAAAGATAAAGATAACGGTAAATATTCTCTCACCAACACTGTCGATCTACCATTGATCGAATCTGCAGGCGGCCTCGTCTGCAACGACGACAACTGCATCCTGATGATGTTCAAACGTGGTAAATGGGACCTGCCGAAAGGTCGCGTAGAGAAAGATGACACCACCGTCGCTGCCTTACGTGAAGTGCACGAGGAGTGCGGTGTCAAGCTGAAGAAGCTGGAGATCACCGGCAAGCTACCACCCACCTGGCACACCACCAAACACAGTGGCACCAGTTACCTGAAGAAAACGCACTGGTTTCTGATGCATTACCACGGTCATTCCGATGACGTCGAACCACAGGTAGAGGAAGGCATCATCGAATGCCGTTGGGTCCATCTCAGTGAACTCGGACAGTACCGCGACAAGATCCACCCTCGCATCAACTACGTCATCGAGTTCTGGCACAAGAACCTCGCTTACGTGCCTCGTAAATAACACGGATAGCATCGGGCTGCATGAGCCAACATCTCATCCTGCTACGCCACGCGAAATCGAGTTGGGCGAAACCGAATACAGCAGACATTGATCGGCCACTGAAGAAACGTGGTCGTAACGATGCTGCACTCATCGGCCGCTGGCTCAACCAGTACTGTTTCGATCGAGAGATAAAAAAAATTACTGCGCTGGTCAGCCCGGCATCACGCACCTGCGCAACTTTTGAACACATCAATATGAAACTGCATGATGTGAAAACAGATCTGACGATAGACGAGAGTTTGTATCTCGCAACCGACAAACAGCTACTGAAAATAGTGCAGAGTCAGAACACGAAGACTTCGGCGATTATGCTGGTCGGTCACAATCCGGGCATGCACGAACTGTACGAACGATTGAGCTCGCGCAGTATAGATAAATTTCCTGCCTGCGCCGTCGCATGCCTGAGCTTCGATGCCAGCGACTGGGAACAGGTCAGCAAGAAGAATTATCGCGAAGACGAGTACTGCGCGCCGAAGATGCTACGTCCAGAAGACTGAACAACACACCACAGTCAACGCCGAACCACCTCGTAACCCGCCTGCTTTAGCATCGTGACGATACCCTGGTCACCCAGTAGATGCGCCGCACCCACGACCACGAATAATTGTTCATCGCGTATCAGGTAGCCCTCCAGTTCGGCGAACATCTCGCGATTACGGCGATACAGGATAACCTCGTTGATGTCGCGAAAACGCACATGCGTCTGCTCGGGCTCAGTGATAAACGTCTGTTCGAGCTTCGCGGTATCGCCCGATTTCTTTGCGAGATGAATTGACTGCGTTGCTTTATTTGGGAGTGGGACGTAACAGGCGGTGTTCGGTTCAATCTCAGCCATATAGGTCATCCCCTCCTCCTTGAGAAGGTAACCTTTTCGCGTCAAAAATTGCAGGATGCGTTTTACGATCCGGCTCAGTAAGATCTGCAACTGCTCGTCGGTCGGTGCACGCAGGGGTTGGAACACCGGCACGTCCCTGTCGACCCGATAAACGCCATCAAAAAACAGACAGCATTATCCAGAATCTGCGTAGGGTTTCTGCTGGAATACGAGGCCCTAATTGAGGAATATCTCGTTCAAGATAGGTACGAATAAAATCTAAACGCCATTGAAGGCTAATTTGATCGTCAGTTGCTAACAAACTGTCTGGAAAACCACCCCGAATCCATAGTCGTTGGCGTTGATTGTTAGTTATTTCCAAAGCATGTAATGGTGGAAGCTCCAGGTATGTTATACGCCCAGCTAATGTCTCACTGGATTGTTTAAGTAGTTCGATTGAAGCTGAGCCTAGTAATAAAAAACGTGCACTACGACCCCTTTCGTCTGCCCTGGTCAATTAAACCACGTAAGTTTTGAAACAGTTCGGGGGCGCGTTGTACTTCATCAAGGATAACTAATTTGTCTTCATGCTGAGATAAATAAAGTTCAGCTTGACTTAATTTTGCTCTATCTTGCTCTGATTCCAGATCTAAATAAATTCGGCCTTCTTTTGTGACTTGATAATAATCGTCTACGTTGTAATGTGGCTCAGCAACTGAAGTTTGGCTAGAAGCAGCCAGGGTTAATACAGACAGAGCAAATGAATTTTTTTTATACATCGGTTAGTCTCCAACAAATTTTACTTTCTTCTTTAAACACGGTAAAAACAGAGACATTATGGCGATTCAATATGACAGTTGATATTTTACTGTTACAGATAACAATTCTTGCCAAAGTGATTGATATGCATCCACCGAAGGTGATTTTCTAACATATTCCATTAAAGGTGTTCGCTCCCAGCCCATTCGCTCAACATCACTGGCATAAGGGATTATGCTTTGTAAAATATCAGGGTGTTGTTGTGCAAGGGTTTCAATAATATCTCTGTGCATTTTTTTTCGCCTGTCAGCCATTGAGAAAAAGGGTAGCAATTTAAGATGTTTAAGCTTGTTATCTTTTAGATATTTTTTTAATTGCTCTAAAGTGCGCAGGGACAGAGTGGTTGGAATTATAGGGGATAGTAAACAATCAGATGCTTCAAAAATTGCTTCTGATAATAGTGAGATATTTGGTGGACAGTCTAAAAAGATGAAATCATATTCCAGGGTTAAGGGCTTTAATAGCTTTTTTAGACGTTGAGTCGGTTTTTTACGCTGATCGAGGACTAAATCAAGATTACGAAAGGAAAAATCGGCAGGCAGTAAATCAAGATTTTCAAAATCAGTTGCTTTAATCAGACCGTCAAGCTCTCTATCACCCGCAATCAATTTTTTACTTCCACCTTTTACTTTCGGCTTAACTCTAAAGTAATAGCTGCTTGCACCTTGTGGATCTAAGTCCCAAACCAGCGTGTTATAGTTTTGCTGAGCAGCCAAAAAAGCAAGGTTGACAGCCGTTGATGTTTTGCCAACGCCTCCTTTAATATTGTATGTAGCAATAATGGCCATTAATACCTCTTTATACTTTTTGTGTAAATAATTGCTTAAATATCGTTTTATTTTTTGTTTCAACAAATAAACTGAATTGCTCAGCAAAATGATTGCGTGCATCGCATTTCTTATAGTCTAAATATTGCACCAAAACCCCCATGGCTAACAATGTATTTGAGGATACATTTTCACGCATCATTTCTTCACTAAAACGTTTGATACTTAGCTCTTGAATTTCATAATCCTGAAAATCACCTAAAACTGACTGAAACCCTTTGAGTGATCTAATCACCTGTTTAATTTCTGTCTCAGGATATAAGCTTTGAAAAAACTCCATTAGGTAGCGTAATTTTTTACAGTTTTTTCGTAAATCATGTAGAGCCTCAGCAGGCGATGAGTCATCAATTGCCTCGCCCTCTTTTACAATGCGCTGATATACCTTCCAGATTCGCTGGTTAGCAAGCTTAATAACAGGTTGGGTTTGACTGGCATCCGCTTTTTTAGGTAGTGGTTCATTTAGATACTCTTCCCAGGCTAGCAATTGTTTATTATATTCAGAACTTTTTAGTTTCCCAGCCAGTTCTGTTTGAGCATGCTTTTGTTTTTTTTGCAGAAAATCATAAAATGGTGCTATTTCATCTCGCAAAGTTATGGGTAAAATTTCTTTATATTTTGGATAACTGAGCAAGTAGACATCCAGGTCACGCGTGGTTCCAGTAATTTGCCCCAGCCAGGAAAAAAAACCAGCATGTTTAGCAACTATTTGCGCGGGCAAGGTATTTTTAATCTGGCTGAATCCAGAGCGAGTTCGCCTGACAGCTACACGAAAATCATGCAAAAACTCAGAGTCTGTATCAGCAATTACCCCTGCTTCATTAATTTGCAAGGCTTGCAGTAAATGTTTATAAATCAGTTTACTTGCTTTATCAGCCCGCATATGCGGTTTTAATTTTATCGCTACCTTTGCACTGTAATCTTTGGGTTTTCTCCCCTGCTGTTTAAGTGCTTCGTTAAGAACAGAGCTACAAGAAGAAGCAGAAACCTCAAATTTGTCTTGTAAAAGGCAACTAAATTTTTGTAGGACTTTGTCGTAACCTTTTAGCGGTTTAAGTTGGACACGATTATTAAGAAACTCGTATTCATCTATTTGTAGACGCAAAATGGTTTTTTGATCATTATTTAAAATATTGATCAGATAAGTTTCGTAGGGAAGATGACATAAAGGCAATAAAGCTCTCATGTCTAGTTGCGGCTCAATATGTTGTTTAAATGCTCCGTCAGGAAATATCTTACTAAAAGCAGGGACATGCTCAATATCCAGACTTGCAATCATATGCCCCTGTTTATGATGAGTTAATTCTAACCGCGAAATAACCTGGGAATGATTGAATTCGCAAACCATATCGGCACTAAATAAACGCCAGTCAAAGCTATCGTAAAATGTTTTTATCGTATATTGCTGACTTACTATCTGCAGCTCTAATTGTTTATTAAGTTTTGATATAAATTTTTTAACACTTAGGTTTGAAGGTAATTCAAAATGTAAAGGATTTTCTGTCATTACTAGTTAAAAAGTCTCGTTAATTAAATAGATGTCTTTATTGATATTTTTACTTCTAACGTTTCGGAGTTTAAAAGCCCGAATAAAAAGCATATAACCACATGAAAAATAAAATAAAGATGGTCTCCATTATGGTATAATATTGGATGTCTTGCAAACACCAAAATACCAAAGGAGACCCAAATGCATCGTGACACAAATTGTTCGGCACTTCCAGCCTTAACTGCGGATCTTCTACAGGAAAGTGGCTATTTGGTCGATAATCTGTTCGCCGACCTATGGCGACAGATGGATATGAAGACGCTCCTGAGTCGAAGCGGATTTCGCAAACGCTCAGGAACGCCTATGGACGAGCTGGTGTACGGTCTCCTGTTGTGGGTCTGGTTAAAAGTCGATTCGGTTGGTATCTTTGCACGTGAATCGTTAGAGACCTTCTCCACTGCAGAAAAAGATGCGTTTTATGATGTCATGAACAGGGAAGATCTGAATTGGCGTACCCTTCATGGGCAAATAGCCGGTCGAGTGGCAGGATCTGGATGTAAAATCCTTGTACCAGCAGAATATCCGCAGCCACTGGAAAAAGATCCCAGGTCAACCGTATCAAGCCAACGTGCTGGATGTCGAATTGAACCTCAGTGCTTCGCCACAAGAGCCGGAACAGTGGATCACGGTGCGATTGCTTTTCGTGCGCGGTACAGTGGATACCGAAAAAACATCGGCTGGAAAGCATGACTGGGCCGTATTTTTGACCACTGACGTCACGCTTGAACCCCCGCGCATTCTGGAAATCTATGCCTTACGCTGGGCGATCGAGGTCTACTTCAAGGAAGCCAAACAACACCTTGGGTTTCTCAAAGAACAAAGTAACCACTATGCAGCCTATATCGCTTCGATCCATTTAACCGCAATCCGATTCTGCTTCTTGTTGAGCGCTAAGCAGGAGCAAGGGGCGTGTGGAATTTCTGAGATCGGTCGCGCACTCAGTACCAATGTGACCCGTATCGATTTTGCCGCGCGCCTTTGGCAAGTCTTTCGGGCATTGATTACAGGTGCACTGGATGAACTGAAAAACCTGCTTGGGGAGTCCATCACCATAATTATGAACTCAATCGAATTACACATACAACGCTTTTTTGTGCAAGCCCTTCAACTTGACCCTCAAACCATGCGTTTGGAAGCCTTGTAGTTCAAGACATCACACAATAAATTTACTGGAAATGAACTCCGAAACGTTAGTTACTTGATATAAGGAGTAAACTAACATTTGAATGTCTACAAAATTATGACAAAGTTGTTTTAAAACTGAATAACAGAGATTTAAGCAGCAACCTTATGTTTTTAGCGAGACTTTGAAGGAGTGAAAAACCGAATGGCCAACTCAAACTGAAAGCAGGAGAAAGCCATTCAAAATGGCTACAGTAAGGAACGCCCAAGGTATAACTTGAACCATTGACTTTATTGTTTGTAGTTTGCCGTCTTCATCGTTATAAAAATAGTTGCATAGCTTGCTATGCGCCAATTTCTATGCCTTGAATACCAACAAACTACTTCGTAAATTGTTCCACTTAATCAGAGGTTCCTAAAAAAACTTTCAAGTTTTTAAGCCGCTTTTTTTACTGCTTTTTTTGCAACTTTTTTTGCTGATTTCTTGTTGCTTGCTTTTTTCTTTAGAACAGCTTTCGCTGCTTTTTTGATAACAGATTTAGCATTTTTCTTAGCAATTACTTTTTTTGTAACTGCTTTTTTAGTGATTTTCTTAGCGACTTTAAGTGCAACTTTTTTCTTAACGACTTTCGACATGCTTTCCTCCAAAATTTACAATAATAACTTACTAATAGTAATATGTTATAACTATAGTACTGTTTTTTTATTTTGTCAACAAAACCTATACATTAGTTATAAAATATGACTTATTAGTATGAAATGAAGGATATTGTTATGACTTTTATAGAGTTTAAAAAATTATTACTAGATGCAGAAATAAGCCTGCCTAAATTTAGTAAGCTAATAAAAGTAAGTGATAAAAATTTACAGTCTTATAAGAAAAAAGATGAAGTGCCTAACGCTATTGCTGTTGTCGCGAGTTGTTTTGCTGAAATGCATAAAAACGATATAGATTACCGTTTGTTAGTTGAAAACCTGGAACTCAAAGCAAAAATAAAAAAAGGAGCGGGCTTTGCAAAGAAAAATAGAGAGGGCGAGAGCTAATCTCTAGTGGTTATTGGAAGGTGTTCAAACCATTTGTATTAAAGCAACTGACCCACTACCACTAAATAATACTCAGGTGTTAGATATTATTCGTTTCATAAGTTTTCGCATGATTTAGTAAAAACTCTCGTCATTCCCGAAGTCTGTTATCGTGAATCAATGTTACTAAACAGTAGGTTTTTACAAAGGGCATGCCAAAATGAAATCTTAAAATATATGCGAGAACTTATGGAATAACTAATACAATAATACCGAAGAGCTCATAGCCATTTAACTGTTATCCAAAATCAGATATTCATAAAGCGAATATGGTTTTAATAATCCCCCTTTTGTCTCGGTTTCAAATATGTATCATACAATTACATAAAAGCCATTGCGAAATGGTCGTATAGGTCTGTAAAAACAACGCTGACACCCATTTGGTGCAATTATTTTCTTTGAGAAATTAACCCATCAACTTTTATGCTTAAATTTCTCATCTCCATCCAAATTTTCTTTTTTAAGTGCCATTTGTTTTTTTCTAATTTTTTCTCTTCGCTCTGATGTTGCTAAAAAATGTACCTGATCAGAAATATCTATGTTATCAATCGCCAAGTACATTTCATCTTCAAACAACTCATCACCACCAAGCTCTTCAACTAAATATTCTAAATTATTAATTCTCATCCTACCGCTCCATTTTTTAAAAATTATAGCTAATTAATATCTGGATAATGGCACTTGATTATGAAAACAATACGACAAATACCTACCAGTTTTTCTGGAAATGGACTCAATTTTTGTCGTTCACTTACAGGTTTTACATGTCACCTAATAAAAACATCTCGTGCAAGTCATCAAAAATGCTTTTTTTGAGTCTAATTCATTCAATTTATCTACCCCAAAAAAAAACCTCATACAAAAACTGCACGAGGCTTCTATAACTCTAAAAAATTATATTTCCTCTACATCAGACTTGATGGAGTCAATATCTGAGCCACGGACTTTAAGGCTACCGTCACCCGTTCCATCCTGGCTGACTTTTAATCCTACTTTCTTATTATATAAAGACGTTGTCGCATTAACTTTAACATTGATATCGCCAGCACCTTCCTGTTCAAGCTGTATACCATCATCATCGTTATCCATAGTAGTGACTTTACTTAGCTTAAGAGTTACATCACCTTCACCTTCTTCAGATGCTTTAATACCTTCATCACCATTGTTTGATGCCATAATTTTACCCAAATCAAGATGAATATCTCCTGCATCTTCTTCATCAATATCAAGGCCTTCATCAAAATTATCATTAACTAAACTATTTGTAATTTGCCCGCTTATTGATCCTTCACCTGCCTCATCGATATCAAAGCCATCATCAAGATCAAGAACTAATTCGCCTTCATCGTCTTCAACACAGGTTGGGTCGGCTGGTTCATCAACATCAACTCCAAAACAATAAGCACCATTGTTCTCAAAAACACTATTACGGACATTAACGATGACATCACCCGCATCACCTTCATCGAGCTCAACACCATCAGCGCCAACATTAATAAATGTTGAATCAACGGCATTAAAAATAATATCACCTTCACCACGATCATCAACTCTGACACCATCAGAATCAAACCCGCCATTACCGACATTATCAACAGTCACATTGACAAGGCTGACATTAATGGAAGCTGGAGAGCCATCTCCAGCTCCGCCACCACCTGCACCACAAGCAATAACATCGCAATCAAGCACATGCACACCATGAAGACCAACATTGCTAACGGAAACATGAGTTAAAGCAAGATTAACAGTCCCTTCTCGATCATCAGGCACCTTTACAAAAATACCTTTGCCTCCACCTTGAAAATCCGCACTGTAATCAGTGTCAGTGTCAACGGTAAAATTCAAATTTGAAATGCTAAGGTCTGCGCCATTAGTAACTTCTAATAGTGTATCGAGTGGATCTTCAAGATCCCCATATACTGTCTGCCCCGAACCAATGATCATCAATGGATTAAAGCCTTCATATACAAGAGTACTTTCGATAGCAATACTTGCAACTGAAGGATCAATAACAATAACGGTTGCATCACTATCAAGCGCATCCCGTAATGTGCCGACACCTGCATCACCACCATGGTCTACAACATAGGAAGATGCGGCATTAATAGTTGTTGAATTAAATAAAATTGAGGTTAATATCAATGTGGAATATAGAAATCCCCATTTGTTCTTACAAATCATAAAAAATCTCCAGTCATATTCAGTTAAATTGAACTGTAATATTAATTAGACTTTATGAAATTTTAATTAAGGTTTTATGACATTTTAATGAAACTCTTCAATATGCTGAGTACACTATTCATCAAACGAATATACTGGTGAATAAGGCGAATAAACAGCCTTTTTGATCAAATGGAAATGTACGGAAGGATCTGTAAGTTGTCAATTCTGATGGTGTCGGACGAAAAATTTGTATTTTTGGAGTTTCAAAAGAACACTAGAGTTGTGATTTCGACGATTTTTCGGGTTTCAGGTAGATGATGGCCAAAGGGGATCGCCGGCTCCGAAGGTGAACCGAATTGAATCGTAGTACCGGTGTAAAATCAGGCCATTTCGAAAAGTTCGAAAGACTGCGCGGGAGCTCTGGGCGGCGCTCGGGTAGGCAAGCCGAGATGAGCGAGGATCTTAGCGATCACTGTGGGCTCTTCGATAGCGGCGATGATTTTCAGTTCACCCCCGCAGTGAGGGCAGTCTTCGATGTCGATATCGATATCGAATACCCGTTTCAGCAGTCGGGCCCAGCTGATGCGAACAGACGCCGAGGTATGCGGCGTTCGGAAGTGTTCGTTTCGATTTTCTGCGCGTCCGGAATGATTTCGGAACGGTGTTTGGCGTTGGGCGCCAGTATCCCATGAAATCGAATCAGGTTGAGCCTTGGACGAGGCACTAACGTGGCGAGGCGTTGCATGAATTACGCCGGGCATCCTGCCCTTCGCCCTATGGGCCAACCTGCGGTTGTTCAAAATCGATCCCGGCGATTTTGTCAAGCGGCGACATCACGATATGCGTGGTTCCGTCTTTGTAGGTGTTACGTCCCACTCCCAAATAAAGCAACGCAGTCAATTCATCTCGCAAAGAAATGGGGAGATAAATAACACCGCGGAGCGGGCCGATGGGTGCGCCCAGGTAAGACATTGGCCGAAGTCGGTCCAACATCTCGACGGTTCCACGGACGAATTCCCGGGCCGACAGGATCTCGGGAGGTATTGGGGAAAGAAGCAAATCCGCCGCGGCCACCGCGGCATCCTGCATCGGACCGACTGCGCCCTGGGTGTCGATCAGAATCAGATCGTAGCAATCATCAAGTTTCGAGAGGATGTGTTTGAGCCGGACACGACCATCCACCGCATCGCGAATCCAGTCACGGACCTTGGCGTCCGGGTCATCCGAATAAATCAGATCGAGGTTGTTGATCTGCGTGTGGCTGATGACCTCCTCGACGGAGGCATCGACGATCAGGCGTGTCAATCCATGGGGTGCTGAAAGGCGTAACCGGTAATAACTCGACAAGGTCGGCTGGGGATCGGCGTCGACCAGAAGGACTCGTTGACCAAGATCGGCTAGAACGCCGCCCAAATTGGCGGTCAGCGTCGTTTTGCCGACACCACCTTTGGTACTGACTACGGTAATTTTGATGTTCACTGTGAGCTCCCAAAGTTAAAAACTTCGGCTTAGCTAAGTGAACAATGATTCGAACGATCGTGGGTGGGTGGGCAGCTCGAATAGCCAGTTCGAGCTGCCCGTGACCCGATGATCAATCGGATCAGCCCTGGCTCGGTGCGTTGAGGCGTTCCGTGCCTCAACGCTGAAAATTGGAGCTGGCGATAAGATTCGAACTTACGACCGGCTAATAACCTATCAGCTGTTTAATATATTTTTTACATTTATTATCAGTATATTAGTGATTTTCTATTAGAACATGGGACACTGCAGGGGCAATTACTACTGATTTTTGATAGTGAACCGTGTTTATACGTGTCCCATCAGTGTCCCATTGATAATAAAAAAGGCCTTTTCATTTCTGAAAAAGCCTTTAAAAATATGGAGCTGGCGATCCGATTCGAACGGACGACCGGCTGATTACAAATCAGCTGCTCTACCAACTGAGCTACGCCAGCAATACCAGGAGAATTCTCAGACGCCCCTGTTACCGGGCGCGTATGTTAACAGATTGCATCAAAAAAGTTAATGAAACATTTTCGCTGCAATTCTTCTATACAGAATCGTCCCCCTGAGTCCGTTATACTCCATCCAGATAACCCGGCTCTCAAAACATTTCCTAAGCCCGATCATACTGAAGTATCCATGACGAGGAAACAACCCCACTTTCCAACAAGGCCCCCCTGCACTGATACTGGCGATCCGAAATTTTAATTAGAGTCTCACTACCGCGAAGATTTCCGTTCGACGACTGATACAGCGAAAGAATAGCATCATCCGCAATGACGATAAACCCGTGAAGTTTACCTAACGATGGATTCGATGCGACCCAGGAAGATGAATCCATGCCCGATTCGAGTGGTTTGTACTCATAAATCGTTTTATATTCCAGATTACGATATTTTTCTCGATTTTCCGGCATTAACTCCATGGTCATTTCATTCAGCCAAAGAGCCTCATGGTGGCTAATCGCACATTGGCCGCGAACGCTTATTGGAACAGATTTTTCATCTCGATATATGCCACTAATGACCCAATTGACGGGTTGAAGCAGAAAACTATGAACTGGATCATTATTCATTTTCTGATTAACTTCACGTTCGCACTGTGGATTTTCCACTACGCGAACGGCCTCGATTCTTTTTTCGAGCAGCAAGTTTTCCGCCTCGATTCCCCGAAACGGATTTATCGTTCTGAACAGTCTTTGCACCTTCGGCGCGTATTCGAACATGCTGTGTACGAAATCGACCAGCTTTTTGGTTAACACGTCTGCCTTCCTCCTTCAACCGAGTATCCTTGGGTTGCCAACCTGGAACCAGGTGGTAGTTACTACTGCCAATAAGATCGTTGCGCCCCATTTCGTTTAACGCCTTACGAATTATCGGCCAGTTGGTGGCATCATGATAACGCAAAAATGCCTTATGCAGGCGACGAAGCTTCAATCCTTTCGGTACAGGAATATTGCCTTTGTCATAGCTGAGTTTTCTCAGTGAATTTTTTCCAGAATGATACATTGCGGTTGCTGCAGCCATTGGCGACGGCAGAAAAGCCTGTACCTGGTCTGCACGAAAACCATTTCTTTTTAGCCAAATAGCCAAATTAACCATGTCTTCGGTAGTCGTACCGGGATGTGCGGCAATAAAATAGGGTATTAGATACTGTTCTTTACCTGCCGCTTTAGAATATTTATCAAACATTCTCTTAAAACGGTCAAAAGTTCCAATCCCTGGCTTCATCATACTGGACAATGGCCCTTGCTCTGTATGCTCCGGCGCTATCTTTAAATAACCACCAACATGATGCGTCACCAGTTCCCTGACATATTCCGGCGATTCTACCGCCAAATCGTAGCGCAGTCCGGATGCGACCAATATTTTTTTAACACCCGGTAATTTCCGGGCTTTTTTGTACAAACGAATCAAAGGCCCATGATCTGTGTTCAAATTACTACAAATGCCGGGATATACACAGGAAGGTCTTCTACATGCGGCTTCAATCTCTGGATCTTTACAGGCCAATCGGTACATATTCGCCGTTGGACCACCCAAATCAGAGATGACCCCTGTAAAATTGGGTGAGGTATCACGGATTTGTTTTATTTCGCCAATGATCGATTTTTCTGATCGGTTTTGTATAATCCGCCCCTCATGTTCGGTTATCGAGCAAAAAGTACACCCTCCGAAACAACCTCGCATGATCGTCACAGAATTTTGAATCATTTCAAAGGCTGGAATTCGTGCACTCTTGTACGCCTTATGTGGTTGGCGACTATAGGGTAACCCGTAAATCGCATCCATTTCCAGAGTTGTCAACGGAATAGGCGGTGGATTTAACCATATCTCCCGGTGACCATGGTTCTGCACCAAAGCTAGTGCATTTCCTGGATTTGTCTCGGCATGCAGGATACGAGACGCGTGGGCGTAAAGAACCGGATCATCTCGGACTGCATGATAACCGGGTATGCGTATAACAGTGTTTGCACGATCACGGCGCTTAATATGACGACGAAATTTAATGACCCGATTGCGATCAGTGTCCGAATTCGAACATTTGTTGGTTTCCGCTTGATAAGGATCCGTCTGAGGAGTTATTTCACCCGGTGTATCAATTTCGGTCGAATCCAACTGAGTCCAAGCCTGCGTAACATTTTTTACCAAATATGCAGTTCCGCGAATATCGGTAAGTTGATCAATAGATTCGCCATTAGCCATTCGCTGAGTAATTTCGACGACTTGACGTTCACCGTTCCCGTATACCAGTAAATCCGCCTTTGCATCGAGCAATACAGAACGTCGAACTTTATCTGACCAATAGTCATAATGTGCAATTCTTCTGAGACTGGCTTCTATACCTCCAATGACAACCGGTACATCAGAATAGGCCTCTCGACAGCGTTGAGCATACACCAAAACTGACCGATCAGGCCGCTTTCCACCCACACCGTTCGGCGTGTACGCGTCGTCCGAGCGAATGCGGCGATCCGAAGTATAACGGTTAACCATGGAATCCATGTTTCCGCCTGTCACACCGAAATACAAATTAGGTTTGCCCAACTCGCAAAAATCATCGATATTTCGCCAATCAGGTTGAGCAACAATCCCGACCCTGAAACCTTGAGACTCCAGTAAACGTCCAATCAATGCCATACCGAAGCTTGGGTGATCCACGTAGGCATCGCCAGTCACTAAGATAACATCACAAACATCCCAACCAAGATCATCCATTTCAGCGCGAGACATCGGCAATACTGACGATACACCATATCGGTGAGCCCAGTACTTCCGATAAGAAAATAAATTTTTTGCTGAATCCACTAAGTTGCCTGTTGGGTTATAGTAACGTATAACTATTAAGAATGTTTTTGTAAGGATGTTCTTTGTTGATCATTTGGGCACTTGAAACAGGCAGATGCAGCAATACCTGCGCTACCGATAACTAACAATTCAAAAATCAACGATATACATGCCATTTAAAAACAGCCGTTCATTCTACAGTATATTCAATTTGCCAGGGACAGACTATTTTGTTTACAAATTTGAAACCTTAGTAACAGAATTGCTTAACAAGCTTGTGCGGCAATATGTATCTAAGCCCAGGCAGACATTTGAACAAAGATCATTCCTGAATTCTCTGCTATGTTTATGTAGATACTCCTTATAATTGCCTGAAAAATCATTGCCATGCTTGTTGCAAACAAAAAATTACTGGTGTTGTTTTTATTTACCTGCATCTTCACGTTAGGCACTGTAGATGCCGGTGTACACAAATGCCAAAATGCGAATGGACAAACTATATTTCAGGATCGTCCATGCCAGAATCCCGGTAATACTGAACCTGCCCGGGCCGAAAAATCTTCTGCCTCCGTTTCGGACAAGCATTTCCTATGGAAAGCACAATCAAATACGTCCACCATCCATTTGCTAGGCTCATTGCATTTTGGCTCTACAGAAATGTTCCCTTTACCAACGGTGATCACCGACGCATACGACAGCTCAGACACCTTAATCGTCGAAGTAAACGCTGACCAACAAAAATTAAAGGAAGCCAGTGATATTCTTATAAAAACGGGTACCTATATAGACGGATCAAATTTACAGGATCACATTTCAGCGAAAACCTGGGAGCAGGTTTCGAATACGGCCGAATTACAAAAATTAGACATTAACCGTTTAAAAGTTCAAAAACCCTGGCTCATCTGCTTTACTCTCGCTGCCCTGTCGATAGAGCGAAGCGGCTTTAGTCCAAAACTGGGAATCGACCGATATTTCATCACCGGAGCCACTGATAAAAAACCTATTTTGGAATTAGAAACGGTCAGTGAACAAATGGAATTGTTGAGTCATTTTTCATCGCTGGAACAAGATAAGCTGCTTGAAGAAACCCTCAAACAATTAGAACAGGGACCGACTTATTTCCGCTCAATGCTGGTTGCCTGGCAAACCGGGGACACAAATAAAATGGAGGAATTGACACGTAAAAATATCGACACAGACGAAGACGGAAAACGCATATACAAAGTTATTTTCACTGACAGAAACCACTCAATGGTCGAGAAAATCCTAAAATATGCTGAACCGGGTAAATCACTGTTCGTCGTGGTTGGCGCGGGTCATATGGTCGGATCTGAGGGTATTGTCGAACTTTTGCGCACCCAGGGTTACGAAATCACACAACTTTGAAACTCTTGCCAGAAAATATATGACTCAGAAAAACGACGCCCATCACCCGCATAACAATTAATTACTGTCCTTTCGCAACTCAAAAAGGTTGGAATTATTTGCCAGAATGTAGTCGATATTTGCTGCTGTCACTGGCCGACTGAAAAAATACCCCTGCACAATATCACAATGATATTTTTGTAGAAATTCGATCTGATCAAATGTTTCCACTCCCTCAGCAATAACTTTCATTTGCAGATTATGCGCCATATCGATAACGGCACGGGTAATCGCTGCATCATTCGGGTCATCGGTAATCCCCTCAACAAACGAACGGTCTATTTTCAAGGTATCCACGGGTAAGTGTTTTAGTCGGGATAAAGAAGAATAACCGGTTCCAAAATCATCAATCGAAAAACGAATACCTAAATCGCTTAGTAACTTAACCATTTGTGTAACAGACTCTGACACCGGATCCAGGAACACGTGCTCTGTCATTTCCAGGATCAAACGATCCGCCGGAAAACCGGTTTCTTTCAATTGACTCTCTATAGTCTCCACTAATGCTGTACCATTTAACTGACGCGGAGAAATATTGACGGCAATAGCGATCGAATCAATACCCTTGGCTCGCAAACCAAGCAGTTTGGCAACTGCCTGTCGAATCACCCAGTCTCCGATCTGTACAATCAACTCGGATTCTTCAGCTATACCTATAAATTCATCGGGCGTAACGTTTCCCCGATGAGGATGATTCCACCTGATTAAGGCCTCCACAGAATCAATATAGCCACTAAGCAAATTTACACAGGGTTGGTAGTACAGTTCAAACTCTTCATTCTGCAACGCTTTATACAGATGATTTTCCATGATCAAACGGTCAACAGCTGTGCGATTCATGGGTGCTTCAAAAAACAAAAACCCCGCCGCCTGCTTTTTTGCATGATACATTGCCACATCCGCTTTACGTAAAAGATGCGACAAGGTCTGTCCGTCCTGTGGATAAGTTGCTATGCCGATACTGACAGAAATAACGATCTCATTGCCTTCCAGGTCAAAGGGTTTGTTAAGTTCCCGTAAAATATTCTGCGATACGCGAGTGGCACTGGCGATCATTTCTTCCATGGTATTTACAGACCCAATGATCACTGTAAATTCATCACCTCCCATCCTCGCAGAAGTATCTGACTCCCGCAGACAATCCGATAAGCGGCGAGCAACTTTCTGCAACAACAAATCACCCACACCGTGCCCCAATGAATCATTAACCGGCTTAAAACGATCCAGATCAAGGAATAACAAAGGCACCATTTTTTCATTGCGCTTTGCATCCACCAATATCTGATTTAAACGATCCTGGAATAAAAGACGGTTGGGTAAATTGGTCAAGGAATCGTAGTGAGCCAGATGGTATATTTCCTGCTCATTTGCCTTTTGATCGGTTATATCGGTAAATACCCCTGCGTAGTGCAGAGTCTTGGTGTTCTCATCTATGACAGAGCTAATCCCCAACCATTGCGGGTATAACTCTCCCGATTTACGCTTATTCCACACTTCACCTTTCCAGGATCCTTTAGATTTCAAAGCATTCCACATTTCCCGAAAAAAACTCGGCACATGACGATCTGATCCTAGTACTTCTCCTGGCGTCTTGCCGACAGACTCCTGTTGTGTGTAACCGGTAATCTTCGTATAGGCTCGATTTGTCCTTATAATCAAGCCCTGCGCATCGGTAATCATTACCCCTTCAACGACATTTTCAAATACAGAAACAGCAAGCTTTAATTCATTTTCTGTTGCTTTTTTTGCAGTAATATCGTGACCAATCGAAACATTCTCAATTATTTTTCCCTGGTTATCGCTAACAACACGATTGGCCCACGAAATCCATACACAACTGCCGTCTTGCTTTTGGTTCTGCTGTTCGAAACTGCCACGCTTTTGAGAACTCTCATCAGAATCAAGGATCATAGCCTCGAATCCTTCAAGGGCGGCGGGATTTTTTCGGACAAGGGTTCCGATCAAATTTTTCCCAACTATGGTTTCTTCTGTGCAAGCAAAAAACTGTCGGGCATAGCGATTGAGGTAGGTAATAGTGCCATCTGGTTTCCAACGCAATATGATACTGTTGGCAAATTCCACCAAATCACGAGAGTCACTGACGTTACGACGAAGTTTTCGTTCACGGACCGCAAATTCAGCCTTTAGATCCTGTTTCTCCTGGATGAATCGATTCTGTGATCCGACAATTTGCCTTTCAGTAAATTTGAGTACCGCAAACAAAGCAATAAAAACCATAATGCCCGTAGAAGCGCAGGCAGCAAATACGATTTTCAGATCCACCTGCTGGTATAAAGCGAGTGTAGAACCAAACAAAATCAACAAAAAAACAACAAACAATGGAAGCAGAATACGAGAGCGAAGATTAAGCATTGCAGAAAAACCTCTCGTAACACTGAGAAACACCACCGAAACGCGGCGTCGAAAAACCAGGCGCTAAAAATCTATTTATATCCCTTCCCTCATTTCTTCCAGAGTCTGCTTTGCAGCGTTGCTGGCAAACAACACATCGACACCAACGGTTAACAATGAGTAACCCTGTTGCATATACGGCAAAACAGCCTCACTGGATACACCGAAAAACCCCATTGAAATAGCCTCTCTAACACAGCTTTGCCGAACTCTGGCAATCGCTGCAACCACCTCTTTATCAGTGGTCTGACCCAACTTTCCCATACTTGCAGACAGGTCATAAGGTCCAATATATATTGCATCAATTCCGGGTACGTTTACAATTTCATCAATACAATTAACCGCATCGATATGTTCTGCCTGTAAAATCACTGCAACTTGCTGATTCGCAGTTTGAATATATTCGTCAAACTTCGCTCCGTATGCATGGGCTCGAGATAAACCGACACCGCGACTTCCTTGTGGTGGGTACTTACAGAATTGAACAATATCCCGAGCCTGTTGCGCAGAATTCACCTGCGGAACGATAATTCCATCCGCTCCGATATCCAGAGCTTTCTTAATCCAGACGTCTTCACCCGACGGCACTCGAATCACACAGGCACAACGTCCGGACGCGGCCTGCAACAATGACTGTGCTGACTGCGCGTCGAATGCACCATGTTCGCAATCGATGAATAGCCAGTCATAGCCTGCTGCAACCATAATTTCCACTATCTCCGGAGATGGCAATGTAATCATTGTCCCCAGTAATTTGTCGCCTCTGACTAGTTTTTCCCGAAAATTCATAAATTTCCTATAGATTCCTCCAAAGTATGATTCTAGTCTCACAAAACCCTGTAAACAATAGTCAGGTGGTGACAATTGTTTTGATTTATGACCCGCGTCACAAACTAGGATGATGGATAGAGCTGGTTGAGAAGGGCTCATATGCCAGGCGCAGGAGCGAAGGACTCGCAGGGCCTAATTCGAGCGACGGCCATAACGCAGATGGGACGATTATCGGCTGGTTATATTCATCAATACAAGATTGTTGGAGTACTAGTACTCCATCACAGTTGTGTTGGGGGGTAGGTTATGTCGAGAAGTGGTCAGCTGCTAGGCGCACGAGCGCAGGACTAGTCGCACGTGTCAAGCGAGTGCAACAACGCAGATGGC
>Ga0209992_10001927_pt1 | contig 20224 bp, 18 predicted proteins | sample 2SBtaG_2_FD_182564 | JGI IMG/M metagenome (GOLD analysis project Ga0209992, IMG submission 182564) | Deep subsurface microbial communities from Kolumbo volcano to uncover new lineages of life (NeLLi) - 2SBTROV12_ACTIVE470 metaG (SPAdes)... | ecosystem: Environmental > Aquatic > Marine >... | reverse complement strand
TCTTTATATTCTTATGTGTGGTACTGGCTTTGGTTTTTCTGTAGAAAATGAAGAGATAGAAAGACTACCTGTTATACCTGAAATAAAATCAGGACAGGCATTAGCTAAAATTTTAATTGATGATTCTAAAAAAGGTTGGGCGGATTCAGTAAAAACATTAATGAATAGTTTATATGATGGACAGAACGTATACTTTGATTACTCAGCTATACGTCTAGAAGGTGCTAGACTTATGACTATGGGTGGCAGAGCTTCAGGTCCACAACCATTAATTAAATTACACGATTTTATCCGTGAAACCATGCATAATGCACAAGGAAGACAACTCACTACTCTCGAATGTCATGATATATGTAATCAGATAGCTGAAATAGTTGTAGTTGGGGGAGTTAGACGCAGTTCCCAGATTTCTTTGTCAGACCTCCAAGATGAAGACATGCGTCATGCTAAGGATTGGCCTTATCCCATCAAACGTGCTATGGCAAACAATAGTGCTGTATATCGGGAAAAGCCTTCAGCTGCAGACTTTTTAAAAGAATGGGGCTCCTTAGCTCTATCAGGCACTGGTGAAAGAGGTATATTTAATCTAGAAGCTGCACAGAGTAAAGCTCCATCAAGAAGATATGCTCCATTGATACAGGGTACAAACCCTTGTGGAGAAATAATGCTAAGAGATATGCAGTTCTGTAATCTTAGTGAAGTTGTTGTCAGAGAGGATGATGATTTAGATACCTTGTTGGATAAAGTAGAATGTGCAACATGGCTTGGAGTCATACAGAGCTCGTTTACTGACTTCCCATACCTCAGAGATGAGTGGAAAAAGAACTGTGATGTAGAAGCGTTATTAGGTGTAAGTTTGACTGGTCAGATGGATAACCATGCCATATTGAGCTCGGAGGCATTAAAAGCCCTTAAAAGCCGTGTTTTACGCATATCTCGTAAAGCATCTGGTATACTAGGAACTAAAATGCCAGCAGCAACTACATGTGTCAAGCCAAGTGGTACAGTTTCACAGCTTGTAGATTCAGCATCTGGAGTACATCCAAGATACTCAGAATATTACATAAGAAGATATAGAATATCAGCTAACGACCCATTATTTATGATGATGAAAAATGAAGGTATTGTTTGTCATCCAGAAACTGGACAGGATGTAGAAACAGCTAATACTTGGGTTTTAGAATTCCCAGTCAAATCACCAGAGGGTTGTGTAACACGTAAAGATGTAACAGCGTTAGACCAACTTAAACATTATAAAAATCTACAACATAATTGGTGTGAACACAATGCAAGTATGACAGTATACGTTAGAGATGACGAGTGGTTCGAAGTAGGTAACTGGGTATATCAGAACTGGGATATAATTAATGGTGTTTCTTTCTTACCATATGACGGAGGTAAGTATAAATTAGCTCCATATGAAGAAATAGACGTACATACCTACGAAAGGCTTATAAAGGGGCTCCCCCTAATAGATTATAACAAGTTATCAAATTACGAACTTGAAGACCAAACTCAAGGTAAACAAGAGATGGCTTGTGTCGGAGATAAATGTGACATCTGAAAAAGATATAGTAACAGGCACACGCAAGTTAGGCATGAACGCTAACGTTAGCAAAGATGGTAAATTAATATCGGGAATACATTCTTTACAAGGTACAGAACAAAGAGCTGGAACAATAACAGTTAGAACTAGTGCTGACGACCCTGACCCTGTCAAAACATCAACTAGTGGTAGTGGTTCTGCCAAATCTAGAAGTAAACACTTTGGTGACAAACAAGGTTATTAAGATAATATGTAATCTGAAACCTTTATAGGTTTCTTATTTAGTGTTAATTTACAAGATACATCATTACTTTTAAAACTTATTTGTTTAGCAGTAACTCTATACTGACCGTTTAAATTATCGTCGTCGACATTAATCTTTACTATATCACCTATGTTAGTGTAGAAACCTTTACTAACTTGTAAACTAATATCTTTTTCTGTGTCTTGCATGTGTAAAACTTGTGGAATCAATGCTTCTTTAGCATCTCCTCTACTTTTAAAATTACCTTCAATATTTATACCAACGCTACCTCTAGGTGCATTACCATATTCAAATATTACTTGCTCACCATTTTCGGTGCTAGCTATACCAAAAGATGGTGACACTCTATCTTTGTATGTGCAAGATATTATACCATCGTGATATGAAAACACTTGACTAGGTGAAGTGGTAATTGCTTTTTGTTTAATTATTTTAATAGAAGAATGGTTTTCTAAATGTACTACATCAAACTCAAAAGACAAAGGATTAAAAACGTCACTCTCATCTAACGCTTCTTCTATTTGTGTAACAGCTATATCATAAGCAGAACCAGTTTCTCTAACATTAGTCATGAATACAGGTTTATCTATATCATTAAGAGTAGTTGTTTTTAATAAATCATGATTCAGAGAATCTATAACATCCATCAAAAAAGAGGGTACACTCTGTCCATCATAATTTTTTTTATTGTCTATAACGGTTGGGAATGCATTTTGTCCTGATATTAGTGTTCTAACATCTAAAGCATTAATAGATATTTTTGTGCCTGAAGGATTGAAGTCTTTAACGAAACCTCTAAAAATAGGACAACCGTCTGAAGAACCGTAATTCAAATAAAATTCTACTGGTGCGTTAAATAATTTAGAATTTTCAAAATCTGGTTCTGAAATAGTTGCTTTTAAAGTTTGTAATTGATTGTTACCGTTATCAGAAAAAGATACAGACTCTAAATACTGTACCTCTATATTATTTATTTTTAATTTAGGCTTACAATAAATACTTTGGCTCATCTAATATTTCTCCGCCTAATGACATAAGATATCCCTCACCTATTGGTGCACCGTTAGAATCAAATTCAGATACAAACTCTACAGCCATTTCTATACCATATTTAGGATGTTGTAAACCAACAGGGTAATCTTCTGACATACTTGTTATTACACCGTATACTCTTAAGAATTCGTTACTTCTACCAGTTCTTTCTATATCTAAGTATACTGGTGTTGCTTTTCTCTGATAAAGGTTTAATAATTTTTTATTTGTTGCATAATCACCATCGAGTTCTACACCACCAAAAGTTACTTTACCACCATTAGCTCCTATTTTTCTTATTTCTGTACGACCAAACCTATCATTTATTTCGCTAAATTTACCACTCTTTTTTAAAGAAATGTTTTGAGCTATAGCAATGTCGTTTAATGACTTATGGTGTGGGTCTACTACTTTTATTATAGCAGTATGTGCGTTATCAGCTGGATATACGTTATTACATCTGATTAAAGCCTTATTACCACCATCACCTAAATTAGCTGAGATAGCTACTAATATACCATACATATTGTTTGTCCATAATGTATTAGGGTCTTCAGAACCAGTGTCGTCACTATCTACTGGTAAGTTATTACCTGCAGACCAAGGTAAGTCGCTACTTTTTATTTTACCCCAATCATCAGGCACTTCAAAAGATATATGCCCTGACGTATTTAAGGAAGACGCGTCTTTACCCTCTCTAGTTGTATTGTCAACGTGTGGTAAAGGTTTCCATTCGTAATTACTTGAATTCTTAGTGACTTTACCAGCATAGTATACAGTTATTTTCATTTGTAAATCTGCAGCAGTAACATCATCGTGTATATCACCATTTAAAGTTCTTATTCCTATACTGTTACTCATTCTAAAAAATAATTTTTCAAATTTCTCTTCTTGACAAACTAATAAATAATTAGTTGCTCTTTTTGTATGTCCCTCACCAATACTAACTGTTATTTCAGTTTTATTTTTGGCACCAGAACTTACACCAGTATTTCCAAAGACTAAAGCAGGGTCTCCTGCAGCAGTAGAACTTGAGTAATTACTATAATTAACACTATTCATTTCTACTCTTTCTGACCAACGTTCTGCACCGGCTGTGCCTGCACTATCATCTGTAGTATTATTAGCATATAACAAAAGACCATCTGCTTCTATGGCTGTAGGAGTGTTATAATTTTTATATGTGTCGTTTCTAAAGTGTTTGATTTGTGAAAAGGTTTGACCGTCACCATATTTACCATTATTAGCTAATATAAATATATCGGTGTCGTTATTGTGTGTAGCAGCTGTAGTATCTTGATATCCTCTGACTACTGTCAAAGTATTGCTAGATATACTTGTTATAAGCATAAACTCATCATCTATAGCTATAACTTGATTAACAGCGAAATGAGCACCATTATCTACATCTATAGCTGTTTCTGAGCCATCTACAGCCTCTGCTGTATCACTACCACTGTTAGCTTTGTTATTAGTATCAAAAAATGTAGCACTGTCTTTTCTTGTAGACGCTGAGCTATCTTCTACTTGTAATTTTATACACCGTTCGAAATCATAAAATCTTTTTGTATCGTTATTTATTAAATGTCCTTCTCTAAATGCTGTACCTGCAGTTTTATTAAATCTATGAGCATAACTTACTCTAGTTGTAGGCTCTGTCTGGTCTAATAAATTAGTACCTCCTTCTTCTATACCTATAACATCGGTACCAGCTTGTACATTAGGAAAAATAAAAGGGTCTGTAGAAGTAGAATAATTATTTAATTTATCAGTGTCAAACATAAATGTAGATATTGAAACGTTTGAGTTTTTAGTTTGGCTATATGAACCATCTGCTAAAACTGAAAAGCCCGGTCTATCTAAAGTCTGTAATGGATTACCTAGTGATACTGTCGTTACAACATCATCATCGATAGCAGCTGTGCCACTTGTAAGCATAATATGCACTCTTTCATCAGGACCTAATTTATTACTTGTAGTTATAGTTCCCTCAGAGAGTTTAACTATTTTAACACTTAAAACTTTTGTTAAGTTACCATTTGTAGATGTATCAGAGGGAAAAATACAGTTTGTATCTTTCAAAGCAGAACTTGCGCCTATTGTTTCTTTTATAACAGTATCGTTGGTAGTCTCATATATCACTTCTATAGCATCAGTATAACTTGTTAAAGTATCACCTGCTCTAGGTACAAATGCGTAACCTACTAAATTAGTAGCAGTTATTATATCATTATCTATACCTGAAAACACACTCTTTCTATCTACCTTTAATATAGCTGTAGGTGGATAGTTAGCTGGAGCAAATGAAGGTATACGTGGTGTTGTACCTCGACTACCTTGCAAATCTAAAGATATTATAGAAAAATCATTTTGTCCTTGACCGAGTGATTGTGTTTCAAGAGATTTAGTTCTAGCTTCAGTATTTCTATCAAAAGGACTGTAGTATTTAGAATGGAACCCATCTACACTGATTGTTTTTATCATAGGGAAAAATTTACCATGTTTAGTGTATGTATGTTCTACAACAGCATAATTATTAGGGTAATCTAACATAATAGTCTGTCTATTGGCCTTTTCTTCTGAGTTATCCTCTCCATCATCCCAATCGATAACAAAACCTGCAACTACATCACTTGCCTCTATCCTATAAAAGTATTTCGTATAAGTATAGTAAAAGCCGGGTTCTAGGATAGAATAAAACTCTGAGTTGCCCATTATATCTGAACCTAAAGACAATTGTGTAGAACTGTCTACGGCTGTTATAGTTGCTGTGTTTCCTGTAGAATCTTGTACTGTTTTACCTTTTAAACGACTACCAAACTTAGCAGCACTGTCTACTAATTTATCAGTTGTATCAGAAGTTGTTTCACCCTGTATAAACTGTGAACCGTTTGCGATTGTAGGATTAGATGTAGTATTAACGTCGTTATCTATACCATTGTCAAACACATATAGAGCGTTTAACTCATCACCTTCTTCTGCTAAAGCTTTAGTTTCATAAACCTTTATAATAAAATTAACTGGTATTTTATCTTCTTGTTCGTCTGCTGCCATATCTCTTCACCTAACCTGTATCTGTCCTCAACCCAAATCCTGCCTTTTTATAGGCTATATTACTTGAAGCAGCAACTTGAGTCGACGATGTGCCTCGTATATTATGATAATCTTTTATAAATAATCTTGCTACATTTGAAATACCTGTTGCTATAGTAGCAGTTGATAATTCTTCTATAGGTTTTGTAAATGTAAATTTACCTGTTCTTGGAACTACAGGATATATTGCTTTCTTGTATAATACAATTTCTTCTATCTTACCTGAAAAACCATTAGCGCTCGGTGCACTAGTTCCATCCACAGGTTCTATACCTATAGTTAGTCTAGCAGATGCATCATTTGCTAAGTCAGTATCAGTTTTCCAATTGTTAGCGCTACCTGCTGCAGTTCTCAAACCACTCTGGTCTTCTAATTTACCGTTAACAAATAACTTAACGTTTCCACTTATTAAGTTTCTATCAAAGGTTAATATAACATTTGTAGGTGTTTCACCGTCTGTATTAATAATAGATGTAGATTTTAATGTAACTTCAGTGCCACCTGATGGTGTGATAGCAGCATTAATATTACCACTAGTATCTACAGACAAATCAAACTCACCAAACTTACCAACTATAAAACCAGCGTGTGCGATACTATCACATGTAAAATGTGCCACTACACTGAATTCGTTCCTACCCCAACTCTGTGTATATGTGTTATCTGCAAAAGTAACAAAACATCCTTCGCTTGCATCAGTAAGTAGTGCGTTACCTGCTAAGCCTTCTGCAGAGGTAGCCATAGTACCACCAATAGCAGTAGCTTCTACTTCAGTGCCATTATGAACACCATCATATCTTTTTAATTTTATGTTGCTGGTTGACGAAACATCTGTTTCATTGAGGTGAAAAACCGCAACAGCGTCATGATATTGATGTTTGATTTCAGTGTTACTAAACATCAAGAAACCATACCACAAATCATCATCTTTTGATGACCATTCGAAGTCTGGGAATACTGGATTGTCTTTGTTTGGTGATATTTTAAAATCTTCTATTGTTGGTAAACCGTCTACATAGTAAAAAGTAAAGAAAGGGTCAGAGGCAGTTTGACTGTATTGAGTTGTGCGTATAGAACAAACACCATCTGTTTCATCGGATGCCCTCACATATAATGAGATTTTCTCATCAGGTTTAGTTAATCTATTTTTTTCTTTATCAATCAATCCATCTAGTGATATAGCTTGGAAATTAGCTTGAGGGACATATTTAGCGATATAGCCTTGTCCACTTTCATAGTCAACAGTTGGTGAATCTTCTTCATACGAACCAAACCCATAATCAACAGTGTTTTCAACTAAACCCCCTTTGTCAGCAAAATCTAAATTCCACCTATTACTATCACCAGCTGTGTCAGAGTATAAACTTTCGTTAAAGGTTATACCTCTAACTGTATCTCCGGGTAAAATTGCACCATTCTGTAGTAAAGCGTATCCGTATGATTTATCTGGTAATACTTGATTATTGGTTGTATCTAAATGATATATTTCCATTAAAAACCAAAACCTTTTAGGGGATATGTAAAGTTCATTTAAATATTTATCAACAACAAGGTCTGTACTACCGTCATCCGCTGTGACTATATTCTCTTCAAAACTCATTGAGTGACCTACAGTTTTACCATTTTTTAAAGATACTGTTTTAATTTTGCTAGTTGCATAAGCATATCCTGCCCTGTAAATAATAAAATCATCATCATCAAAACCCTGTAATACATTAGGGTTGAGAACTTGTACCCTATTGTTACTGTTTATCTTAGTTATTTTTGTAGAAAACATAGGATTTTCTCTTGCTATATAATTAGCGGGGTCAGTGGTGCTAGCAAAATCAATAGTGAAGAAACCTTTTTTAGTAAAGTCATCAACATAGTTTGTACCTTCTAATAATAAAGCGTCATTACTGTTACGTCCAGTAGCTATATTTAAGTCGGAACCATCACAACACCATATACCTAACTTAGGTGCTGTACCACTGTGTTCTGGTATTCTCAAAATAACATCAGAATTTTTGTGATTCAAATTAGCTTGACCTGAATCTCTTGCTCCAGAATCATCAACTGACATACTTTTAGCGTTGTCAGAAGCATCACTAAATCTAGGATTTACACAACCATAATCGCCCATAAAAACATTGACTTTAGCACTACTAGCAAATACATCTGACTTAGTCCCAAATGATAAATATGTTGGCACTGGTAATGTATCAGCAAACGTAGGCATTTTTGAACCTACTGTAAAAGTGCCGTCAGTATCTATAGCTCCTATCTGAGAACCACTTATCATACCTGTTTGTCTGGAAACGTTACGTGGAGCAGTTGACATATTAGCAGTAGTAGCTTCAAATCCCATAACTTTTATACTGTCTATAACTACTTCTACATCCGTTGATACGGCATTCGTGTTATATATGGCTCCTGAAGTAGTACTGAGTAATTCATCATATCCACCTACATCACAATTATGAACAAATAATGTTAAATATTGTGGGAAAGACTCTGTTAAATGTGTTGTAGAGGTGGGACTACCGCCTACATGTCTTACTTTCCTTGTGGCTATGATGTTTTCATTATTATCTAATATAACCCATCTACAATCCATAGCACCGGCTGAGTTCTTATCGTTTATCAATAATTTACAAGTATAATATTCTTTAGTTTCCAAAGTTGGTTTAGTTGCATCGTTTGGTTGTAATTCATCTACATAATCAGCATCTAATGCATCTCCACCACCAACGTCAGCACTACTATCGTTATCAGCGCCATCTTTCATGATATAAGCCATATCTCTAGTAATATTACTTGAAGCAGCTACCGCACTCCATCCTTTACTTCCAGAACCTGCTTTACCACTCCAGTGTATTTTAAGGTTACCATCGTTAGGGTTGTCGTTTTCAGCACCACCCACATCATTTCTCATTATAACAAAACCATTATACAAGTTTTCAGTTTCACCTGATACAGGGTTGTTATTGTCAGTTACACTTGATACTTGATTCATCAACCTAATATACTGACCCAAACCTTCCATATTACCTCTAAGTGGTCTTGTTGCTACCATTATACCGAAAGCTCTTAAAATATTAAAACCAAATTTGTCACCATCAGCCACACTTGATATGTGTTGTTTAGATAACGATTTAATAGAAAACCTTATATCTACCTCTAAAGAATTCATTTCATCAGATTCTTCATCTTCTCTAGCAATTTGTAAAGGTTTAGGTAATCTCATAGTACACATAACTGATTGAGCGGCGTCAGAAAAAGCTTTATCATGGTCAAAGAAACATCTCATACTCATACCACTACCTGATTCACTATCTTTAGTAAAATGAGCTTTTGCCATATTGCTGTATATAGGATTACCTTCATCGTCTCTAGTGTTTGTATATACATCACCAAAAGTAACAATTTTTTCAAATATACTATTTTGAGGTGTAACACTAGATTCTTCATTAAAAGTAGTTTCTATACGACTCTGCTCTGTAACATATTGAATTAAATCTTCTGTTTTGTGTGAATCCCACCATTCTTTATCATGAGATTCTAAACAAAAATTTCTATCTATTGAAGGTCTGTAAAATTCAGGGTCATTCCTCCAATACTTCATACCTTTACTAGGTACAACATACCTTCCATGACCACTTGGTGCAACTGTTTTTAGTTTACATATATGTCTACCATATTTTTCACTGTAAACACAATATCTTTTTCTAAACGTACTTTGTTTTTTAGCACTACAGTCTTCAAAAGCCGAAACGCTTTCCACATCAATATTACCTTTAGATATGTTAAAAGCATCATCAACTTCTAAAAATATTTCACCAGTTTTATCATTTTGTAAATTTACACCCGTACTAGAAACATGTTCACTATTGAAAGAATCTGAAATTAAAACTTCTCTAGTATATCTTGATGAACCCACAATTAAATTTTCAGTATCAGGAACACCAAACGTTCCTCTTGTAAGACCACTTATCTCTCTGTTAAACTTATATATCTCTATATCTGCTAGAGATTGTGATTGATTAAAATTAAGGTCATCATGATAAAGATTTAAATCTACTCCTATCAAATCACCAGCACCGAATGTAGGAGCTGTTTTCACAGGTGTTTCTATTATATAATGACATGAAGCATATGAATTACCTAATGATATTTCACCAGCTTCTAAATTGTTATCTGCTACACTTTTTTCAAAAATATTATGAAATGTGCCCTGACCATCATAAATATCAGGCATCTGAGGACTGAGTACAGCGTCCGTTATACTTGAACCTTGTGCTGAATCTGATGTTTTTAATTCTCTTTTGAAAATAGCTCCTGTTGCGGATGTCCTTCTACCGCCTGTGTATACTTCTACCATATTATATTCCTCCTATGTCGTTTTGTCTTCTCAATGCTTCAGGTAAAGCAACTGCTATACGTTCTGCAAAGTCATCAGCGTCATTAGTTATAATGTCGCCCCCTATATTTAAAGTTATGCCTGAACCACCTGATAACATATTTTGTGTTTTAGGTATAATTGTCTCACCCGGTTCTACCATTACTGGGAAATGTCTTCCTCCCAAAGCAGGTATAGTAGGCATATCTCTATTAGGTCTTCTACCAGTATCATAAATCATACCACCCATATCCATAGTAGCTGGTGTGAATTCTTCCATCTTTGGTGGTTTCATAGCTTGTGACATAACATTTCCAAAGAATGCCATCATTACAGCACCTGCAATAATAGCTTTAGTGAAATTTGGACCTGATAACATAAACTGTTTAGCGACAGCAAATGCCATCATCGCACCTGAAAGTGCGAATAATATAGTTCCAAACGCTTGCATAGTTCTTCCTCCTTTTTGCATGAGCATGAAACCGCCCATCATAGCAGCGTTAGCTCCCATTTGTGCTGCCATTTGTGCAAAAGCAGCAGTTGCGTTCCTCATTTTAGATGCTGTATCTAATTCTGTTAAAGCTGAACTTTTTTGAACTACAAAAATATTACCTTTTTTAGTGTGCATCAAACGTAATTCTGAATTATTTTGCAATTGTGTCGCTACTGATTGTCTCAAAGTAGCGTCAGTTTCATATTTATTAGCATTTATTTTAGCTAAAACTGCAAATGTACTACCTTTTTTAGTTTGAATATGAGTAAGTTCAGCTAAGTTTGCTTGTTTCTTTGTAATAGTACCCTTCAATTGTGTAGCATTTTCTACTCTTTGAGCTTTTGTACCTTGAATTGTTGTAGCTATACTCATCTTTTTAGTTTGTAATGATTGGGTTTCTGCACCTACCTCTTGTTGAATCATCATTACTTTATTTTGTTTTACATTTACTGTAGCCATTTCTGCAGCTGCTTGTTGTTCTGCAGCTAATGTTTGTGCAGTTTCAGCCATAGCAAGTGTTTCTGTAGCAGCAGTTAATGCCATAGTGTTTATTTGTGTAACAGGTATAACTGCATTCATCATTTTGAATGCTAATGCAGCTCCTAATAAATCAGCACCAAAGTAACCGAATATTTTAGATAACAAATTGATTGGTATAAATAAAGCATGTAATGTCCCTGTTAAACTTTCAGCAGTAATTTTATTAGAGTCAAAGGCAGCCATAACATTTTTAAGAAGTTCTACCATTTCTCTCAAACCTTGTATGACCATATCTCTCATAACCACACCATTTTCAGTTAACACTCTATTACCATCTGGTAAAGTTTCTAAAAAGAAAGCTTCAAAGTCTGTTGTAACTTCTTTTAGTATAGTTGAAAAAGTGTTCATTTCACCGTTAGCTACAGCTACTTTGTCGGATAATAAGAATGGAGCTATAAGTGCATTTTTAACCACTTGTATTTGATTAGCTAAAGATTGTTGCTGTATGTCTGCCATTCTTGTTGCAGAGCCAGCTGAATTAGCTAAATCATCTACAGCACCTTGAAATTCTTCAGCGTTTTGAACCAAGTGAACGAAAGCGGTAGCACCACGAACATTCAAATCTTCTAATAATGTAGTCATCAATTCAACATCAGATGCAGCTGGTCCCATAGCTTCTTTGAATTGCATGGCTATATCTGTTAACATTTTGAAATTGCCTTCAGAATCCATTATCTCTACACCTAATTTACGGAATGCTGCCTCACTGTCGTTAGCGTGTTGAGCAAACTCGGCTAATGCTTGACGTAAACCACGACCTGCAATACCTGCTTCTAAAGCACGATTTGTTAAAACTTGTAAAGAACCTAACAATTGGTCAACATTTTGCCCTGTAGATACAAAGAAAGGCATAGCGAACTTAACAGCACTAGCTAAATCTTGATATTCAATCAAAGACATGTTAATAGCATGTGCAAACTTATCTGTAAGCTCAGCAGATTCACTCATTTGTAAACCAAAACCAAAGATAGTCTGTGTGGTTAACTTAGCAATAGTATCGTGGTCACCTTGTACAGCCATAGATAATTTCAATGTATTTGCTAAAACTTCTTGCGAATCGGTAGCAGATAAACCTGCCGATGCAAGTGTGTATAAACCTTCTGCTGCCGTACCTAGTGATATACCATATTGCGTACCAAAGTTTACAATTTCATCTGACAATGCAAACAACACTTCGTTAGTAGTTTGGAAAATAGATTGAGCGTTCATCAATTCTTTTTCGAACTGTTGGAATGTATCAACTAAAGCTTGTAATTTAAAGTGGAAAGTCATAATAGCTATACCACTAGCCATAAATGCGTTTACTAAGCCTCCACCCACATGTTGAACTGCTGAATCAAAAGCTTGATTCATACGCATTTGCAACTGTATTTGCTCACGCATTGCGGCTGTATTTACAGCTAAAAGTCTGTTTTGTATTTTTAAAGATAAACTTTTTAATTTGTTTGATTTAGCAATAACTATATCTCTTTCTTTTTCAGCTCTAGACATACGACGATGTACAGTTTCAGCTTGTCTTAATATAGATAGGTTAGCTTGATAACCTTTGTTGGTCTTACCTATTTCTTGTACATGTAAACGTTGATTATCAATGATGTCAGCTCTAGCTTGAGCTTCTAGTTTTGCAAAACTTGCAGTATCAAATTGTGGTCCAGATTGTAATTCATATCCAAGTGATTTTGTTCTAGCTACAAATCCCTTATTAGCTGTTTCCATACGTTTAAGAGCCTTCTCATAAGACTTGGCATCCATTTTGTATCTTGCGTCTAAATCACCTGTTTTTGTTAATTGACCTTTATAACCAGCTGCTGCAGCTTGAGCTAATTTAGCACTGGCTGCTACTTCTTGAGCTATACGTTTAGTACGACTTTTTAATCTTTTGTTAGCGTCAGCCTGCACACCATTCATTTTATCTACAAAAGTTTTATGTTGAGCCATAATAGCTTCATTACTTTTCTTTGTAGAATCTACACCTTGCTTCTGTAGACTAGCAAGATGCCCATTATATTGAGCTTGGGCTTTCTGGAAACTGTTTGGGTCAACAGCCCATTTTACATATGACCTAACGGCCAGACCTGACATTACCATACTTATAGTAACTCTCTAAACGATTTTATTGTTTTCCTTTTTCCCAACAGCATGTCGTATTTATTTTTCATACCTTGAGATTTTGCGTAATTTTTTCTAACTTCAGGTTTATCTTTAGCCATAGTTTCAATATCTTTACTATTGTATCCATCAAATGCATGATAAACAGTATAGTTATCAAACGCTTTTAATAAACCTTGGAGTTCTATCATTGGAGTGGCCTTTATATCAGACCAACTCATATTGAGTTCTTTCATTAACGGTATATATATGAATACCGCTTCAAGAGACTCAGCTAATGCGTTTACTCGTTTGGGTCAGTAACTACGCCCATTATCATATTTGAAACTTGATATTTAAGATTAGATGGTAGTTTATCCCATGCTGCAACTAAAGATGGACCGTCTGGGTTTTTTTCATCTGCCTTCTGCATCATCTTTAATGTTCTTTCTTTTCCAAGTTCCATATATTTTTCATTCTTTTCTTCTTCGGGTGTATTCTCATCAATCATTAAAACTTTAGGTTCTTCTGACTCTGCTAATTCACACCATTGGAATTTTACTAGTTTTTCTCTAAACTCTATTTCTTTTTCTTGGACTTTGTCAGTTAAAGAGACTAACTCTTCGATTGACCAGTATTCTTGCTTTTCTTCTTCCATTTTTTCTCCTTTATTTCAGGTTTTTCTTTTTTTGCTTTTGCTTGTTCTAATTTCCAAGCAGCTGCTTCTTTTAATTCCATAGGTTTATCTGAAACGATTTTACCTTCAGAATTTTTTACAACATATTTACCATCTGCAGTAAACAGTTCTAAATATAATTCACTCATAGGTCTGCCTCTGGTGTTGCAGTTACATGACCTACTGCGTCTTTAGTTACTTTAGGTTTTACAGTTCCGTAAAACTCTATAGTTTCTTCTGTTACACCATCTGCATTCACAGTTGTGGTGTAAGCTGTCATACAACAGTTTCGTAGTGTCATAACTTCTACTCCTGTTTTTAACATGATGTGTATTCTGAATCCGAAATTTCTTGATGGCTTAGAACCTATACCTGCAGCAAGTGTGTTGTTTACATCTGTTGTAGTTGTTGTAGGTAAAGTAGAACTTATAGCCGTAGCAGAATCTAAATCAAAAGCAGTTTTAGTTGTGTCTGAGAAAGTCAAAACACCAGCACGTGCTTTATTAAACAGAGCACTGAATTTATTATCTGATTTCTTTTTAGTAAACGTTACAGTTACTTCGTTTTGTATTTCTGTTTTAAGGGCAGTTCTTTGACCAAAATAAGATACATCTTCATCTGTAGTTCCTACAGTTACATCTATAGATGTCAAATCAGTAAGAACATTGAGGTCATCAGTTGTTGACTGCTCTATACCCTCTGCTGTAGTTGTATCTCCTATTATCGAATCAATTCTGCCAGCTCCATCATATTGTGGCCAGTTTCTATTTTTAATAAGTGTGTTGCTACCTAATTCTCTAGTAAGATTAGTGTTAACACCTGTGCCTGCTTGAATAGCTCCACCCAACGACATTGCAGTTCCAGCTATTGCGTTAGCATAAGTTGATGCTACTTTCAAATCGTCAGCATCTACTTTGATAGCAAAATATGTCGTGCCAGTAGCAGCAGCTGAACCATCCAAAGTCAAAGCTAAAGATGGTGAAGCATCATCCATTGTGAACATAAAAGGGTCACCAGTAGATAAATTATGTGCTGCTGTAGTTGAAATAGAGTTTGCAGTGTTATCAGTAGCGTCCAACACACCTATAAGTACATTGTCTGGATATACCTCGCCACTTCCTTCGACTACGGACATGCCCACAACAGCATGCTCTGTCGTTATAGCGGCGTGTACATCACTACCGAGTAAGTAAACCATTGTTACTCCTTAAAGTACGAATTCTGTGACTGAACCGATTGCACCAGTTTCTTCTTGGTCTGCTATGTGTGGTTGGATGTGACTAATGAACGTTAATGTTTCTTCAGTGATTCCGTCTGCATTCAAAGTTACTGCGTATTCACTGAATGTACATCCAGCTATAGATACAACTTCTCCACCATCTTTCAAAGCTACAAGGAGCCTATAACCAAAATCTGCATCTGGTTGTGCTAGTCCCTTTTCAACTGAAGTAGCTAGAGTGGTTGAATCTGCTACACCGTATCTTAGTCCTTGTGAAAAAACGTGACTGTAAAACGAATCAGTTTTCTTCTTTGTGACCGTGACGGTTGTCTCTTTCTTAATTTCTGCCTTTAATGCAGTTCTCTGTCCCATATATGCAACGTCTTCATCAACAGCACCTAAAGTAATATCGACGGCAGTAACATCATCAAGTAATCCTGTGCTGTTACCAACATCTAATGCGGTGCGTTTTATGATATCGTTGTTTGCAGCGCTTTCAGAACCTTCTGCTATAACTGTGGCTATACCAGAGTTATTATCTACTGCGTGGGAAATATTCTCAGTACCCAATAGTACTTTTACATCTCTTCCTAGGAAATATACCATATTTTTTTCTCCTTTAGCGTTCGCGATACGCTAAGTAATAACTATATGGTGATGGTAGTATATAAAGGTTTCGCTCAAGAAGGCAATATGGCTCTATTAATCTCCCATTTAATGCATAATATAGCTTATATATCTTAATAGAGCTTATGCAAACCTTCTTTCATCATAATCAGCAAAGGATAAGTATGGTAGAGCCCAGAATTGCTGACCTTTAACATTAAAGTTTCTTCTACGTCCAAGTGCTTTACTAAACTTACTGTCACCTTTAGAGGTATAACGTTTGAACCACCTTTCAACCGTTTTTATTCCTTGATTTTTTAAAAACTTAGACATTTGTTTATTAGCATGCACCAAATCTATAGAAGGATACCATCTAGTTCTACTTCTTGCACCTGCTGCATTGGTTGCCATAAGTTTCATGTATTGTGTACTATCTCCAGCAACTTTAGCTTCTGAAGCTACTTGAGCATGGAATTGATTAGCAGCTACACTTTGTTCAGTATGACCTGATAATGAAGCCGCAAGTTGAGCTGATAATGAATCATGTCCTTCTACTACTGCTGAGTGTCTCAAAGCACGTTTGTTGAACTGTACAAACCCAGCTCTAGAATGTAATTGAAAATTTCCTAAATGTACAAATTTATATGCGTCTGCAGGACTTTTACTCAATGGGAATGTATAAGTTACACCTGCACTATATGCTCCAAAGTTTTGAGCACCCAGAGCAGTCCTAACGAAATTAGCAGCACTTGAATTAAAGTAACCTGTAACATTACCTGCCATTTTGTTAAATCCTCTTGTATTTTCAACTTGGAAACCTTGGAATGTTTTCATTCTACCTCCACCTGCTTGTAGAATATCTCGCCTTAAACGACTAGTGTCTTGAGCGGTCATAGTCCCTTTTACGGGTATATTTTGTATTTGTTTCATCGCTCTGTTGAATACGCTAACTCTATCTCTAAAATAACCTAAAGCACGTTTAGCTCTTTTATCATCTAACTCATTTTCTGTCAGATTTTGATTTTTATATCTTGCAAAATCATCCATCATAGCTTTATGACCTGCACCGTATAATCCGTGATGGTCTGCTTGCGTTAGTGGTGAAAATGTAACCTGATAACCTCTACCTTCGTGTATAACATCAACGGGGTCTGCTGCATCTTGTCTAGCTCTTTCTACACCTGCAGGCATACCTATAGCTTCCATCCTTTCAGATGGTGTAGATATAGCAGCAGAACCTATAGCTATTCTATTACCATCTTCTTTTAATTTAGATGTCAAATTAGGAAAGAAACTTTGTAATATATTATCTCCGGTGTATCCTGCACTTCTAAAGACACCACGAACATCTCTATGAACTGAATTACTAACATTAGCATCAAGTTCAGAAGAAGGTACATATTTATAAAAAATTCTATTACCTACATATAAATTTTTAACAGCAGAACCTCCTGATAAATAATAAGCTGGTATTTCATTGACACTTCTTGCTTGAGCTGTTCTTTCTCTAGCTATATCTATAGGTGATGACCTGCTTTTAGCCTTATAAACTTGATAACCCGCAAGCATTGTAATAAATGCTTGACCAGCTCTAGATTCTGCCATTTTATCTAATGTTTGTGAAAGTTAGTAAAAAGTCAGCTGTTGCTCCATACCATTGTAAGTCTGGTATAAAACCTATGTTTTGCCAACTTTCAAGATGTCTTTCAATTATTTGTGTATCGTCTTCTTCGTATGTAGTCCAATCTAAATCTGCAACTGCGTTAGAAACATTTAACATCATCCAGTTAAGTAATCTTCTTTGTTTGTAATGTACATTACTAGCTGAACTAGCACCACTTACTACTTGTATTGCGCTTTCTCTATCTGTTATTAGATGTATAGCATAACTAACACCGTATATTTCACCTGTGCCAGTTGTTGTACCTATGGTAACTGCTTGACCCATCATTTGTTCTTCAAACCCTGAACCTGTATGTTGTACAATTATAGCAGGGAACTTAAGTTCCTCTACTTCTGGAAACTCACCAAAAACATGTATGTTTTCACCTGATTCAGTTAAAGTGTTTATACTATCACTTATACCCATCATAAGGGCGCGTTCTATAACATTGAGAAAGTCTTTTGCCATACTACCACTTCACCCTGTTAGCCCAGTAAGCGGCTGACATCTTTCCTTTCTTTATGTTCTTAGCGTGACGTGCTTTGAAAGATTTACGTCTTGCTTTTTGTCTTGCAGATTCTCCTTTTTTAGGTTTACCTGCTGTTGTGACTCCTTGTTGACCGAATCTAATAAGTTTTGTTTTACCACCTTCTTTTGCTACAACTACGTGTGACTTTTTAGGGTGATTAGGAGTTCTTTTAGGTTTGTTATAAGCTGTTACTCCTGCTCTTGTTAGTTTTGGGTCTTTCTTTTTCTTTGGTGCCATCTATTTACCTGCCTTTTTCATCGCAGTCTTATGTGACTGTGTGAAAGTTTCTCCTTTTTTCATTGCTACAACCATAGCTCTAAGGTGTTTTGCGGTATGATGTTTACCATGTTTCTTCATAGCCATACTTTGTCTTTTATTAAGACCAGTTAAACTAACTCCTTTTACCTTTTCAGTAGCCATATTTACCTTTCTTCTTAGTTGTTTTCTTTTTCTTTTTTACTTTGTAAGCCATTATTTAGCCCTCCTTACTGCTTTTCTTACCTTTTTAGAGTATTTAGCACGACTGCCAACTCCACCAGCTTTACGTTTTTTACGGTTTGCTGCTGCTTTTTGACTTGGTGTCATTTTTGCTCGTACACTCTTAGGTAGGTAACGACCTCTTTTTGACTTAGGCTTCTTCTTATCAGCCTTAGTAATGTAATCCCACTTCTGTTTAGTCCATTTTGTCAGTGATTTCTGTGACTTCTTTTTGACCATGATTACTCCTTCTTAGCCTTTTTTGCTTTTTTTGCTTTTGGCTTTGGTTTTGGTTTTGGTATCCATGCATCGCAACAGTATATACTCAAATCCATCATGAGTCCTCCACAGTGCGGGCATTTCATACCTACTACTCTATCCATATTATTTTCCTCCTTTTTTTCTCATTGCTTTAAAGTCTGAACCAGTTATTTTGTTGAATGGTGGTGTCATACCTGCTATCTTTTTTTGTGCAGGTGACATTTTACCGTTCTTTTTGTCCTTGACTTTATCGCCGTTAATCTTGTAATGGTGTGGCATTATCGATAACCTCCTCCTTTTGCTTTATATTGTTTTGCTAGCATTTGAGCTTTGCGTGCGGACCATTGTCCGGGTGCTCCACCTTTACTACCAGCTTTGATTCTTTGAAACAAACGTTTTCTCATCGTTGGTTTCGTATAGTTTCCTGCTTCATTGACTCTTGACTTAGCCTTTTTCTTTTTTGCAGGTGCTTTCCTTCTTGTTGTTGTTTTTCTTGTTGTTGCTTTCTTTCTAACCATATGCTCTTCTCCTGCTTGTTCTGTCTCCTCTTACTCTGACAGCTCCTACTTCCATATATTCATCTCTAAAATCTTTAATAGTCTCTACTCTCCATTCAGCACTCTTATATAGATATATCTCTTTAAGCTCTACTGCGCTAGAGCTAGTTAATTGCACTGTTAAAGAGCTTAACTCATTACTACTATCTCCATATAGTTTATCTATATCAAAGCTATTACTTAATGTAGCTGTAAAATTAGAGCGTGTACCATCTTTGTATACTGAAGTTGTATCACTAGCTTCAATATTTCTAACGGGGAGGTCTACTGTGATAAACTCTGAGCTTGATAGAGCCAAGTTGCCATCCCATCTTAAATACGTAGTACTACCACTAATGTTACCATTAATTTCAACATAGTCTAATGTACCACTAGTTTTAATTTTAAATTGCACTCTATCTATTTCATAGCCTGCTGTTGAATCAGCAAAAGTAAATGTCGTAGCTTGTTGTGTAGCAGACACATCTGAAGGGTTTTGTATAATTCTTTCCATATCTAACAGTTTATCATAAGTTTCAAGTTCATCAAACTGTGTAGTTTCACTAAACTCTGGTAATGACTTTATGTAGCTCAAAGAGGGCATGTAAAAGGTACAAGACCCTGTTATTCTATGTCCAGTTCTCTCTAGCTCACCAGAACGGCTTATAATAGGCGTTTGCACGGCTTTTAAGCCCGGTAATAACAATTCTGGACTGTTTATATGGTAAGACTTGTCAGCACCCGCAGATTGCGTTGCATGCGAATTGTCTTCATAACCAAAAACTACTGCAGGGCCAGAAAGTGCCTGAGGCACATCTTGCA